>TBL_comb47_HYPODRAFT_10000278_pt1 | contig 67033 bp, 52 predicted proteins | sample TroBogypolimnion_40_FD_10682 | JGI IMG/M metagenome (IMG submission 10682)
ATCCGGCAGATCGCGCAAAGCGTCTTCATTTATCTCGGCATACCCTTTCTGGCAGGTTTTTTTACTCGTTTCATATTGATCAGGGCTAAAAGCAAAGAGTGGTATCATACCAGATTCATACCCAAAATTAGCCCACTTACCCTGATTGCGTTGCTCTTCACCATTGTGGTGATGTTCTCCCTGAAAGGAGCATACCTTGTTAAGATACCACTGGATGTGGTATTGATTGCCATTCCTCTGGTGGTCTATTTTCTGGTGATGTTCACGGGCTCTTTCTTTTTAAGCAGGAAAATGGGTGCTACCTATGGGCAGACGGTAACTCTATCCTTCACGGCTGCCAGCAACAACTTCGAACTGGCCATTGCGGTAGCCATTGCGGTCTTCGGAATCAACTCCGGAGAGGCCTTTGCTGCCGTAGTCGGACCACTGGTGGAGGTTCCGGTGATGATCATGCTGGTAGGATTCGCGTTGCGAAGAAGGCTAAAAAATCAAGGATAAAGGATAAAGTGAAAACGCTGCAATCCTGATTCTGGACCAAGCTAGAAACGTAGTAAACAGTGAACCAATTTTGGGAGTTCCCAACTTTAACCTTTAGCCTTTAGCCTTTATCCTTGTTTTCAGTAGCATTCCTAAAAACACCAGTCCCACCCCAAAAAACAGGGTGATGGCCAAAACGGAGTAGCGCATGCTGCCGGTAATGGCTTCGATGATGCCAAAGCTGAAAGTCCCGGCTACTGTGGCCAGTTTTTCGGTCACATCGTAAAAACTAAAAAAAGAGGTATGGTCGGTCGTTTCGGGTAACATCTTGGAATAGGTAGATCTGGCAAGCGACTGAGAACCGCCCATCACAATCCCTATGACAAAGGCAGCAACGATGAAACCGGTGGCGTGGGTAATGGTAAAGGCATAAATGCACACGGCAATCCAGATGAAAATGGAAACAATCAGGGCCTTCAGATTTCCGATGCGGGCGGAGAGCTTCGCGAAAAACCAGGCACCGAACATCGCGACCAACTGGATGACCAGGATGGTTGGTATCAGCACACCCTCCTTGAGGCCAAGTTCCTTCTCTCCGAAGGTGGCAGCCATGAACATGGTGGTTAAAATTCCCATCATGATAAAGAAGAAACCAAGCAGATAGACACTAAGTTGATAAGAACCGCGCACCTGACGGAAAACCATCCTCAGTTCCCGGTAACCGTTGCTGATCACGTTCTCTCGGTGCAGCCGCTTGCTGAAGATGTATTTGGGAAGTTTCCGGAAGGTCATGGTCGAAAATCCGATCCACCAGATGCACACGGTCAAAAAGGAGATTCTGGCCGGTTGGGAGGACTCCCTGGGAAATCCAAAAAATTCGGGCATCATGATCATCCAAAGATTGAAAAGCAAGAGGATCACACCGCCAAGATAGCCCATCGAATACCCCCGGGCACTGATGGCATCCTGATCTTCGGGTTCTGCAATCACAGGTAGAAAAGAGTTGTAAAAGACGATGCTGCCCCCGTAGCCGATGGTCCCCAGTGTAAAAGCGATGATCCCCAGTTCGATGTGTTTCGGATCAAAAAAATAGAGCACTCCGCAGGATACTGCTCCAATCCAGGTAAAGGCCCGCATGAACCCTTTTCTTCGGCCTGTATAATCGGCGATGGAAGAAAAGAGTGGGGAGCCAACCGCGACAATCAGGTAGGCCACTGCGATGGACCAGGAATAAAGTACGGTATTGATTACTTTCCAACCAAAGAAAGCGACCATAAAATCATCTCCGTGGCGGGTCACGGTGTTGTAATAGATGGGGAAAATGGTAGACGAGATGGTAAGCTGGTAAACAGAATTGGCCCAGTCGTACATGACCCAGGCTCTTACCACTTTGGGGTCACCTTTTAGGATTGCATCTGGTTGGGTCATCTTCTGCATGAATTGGGATTCTGGTTTATTTTTATGTAAAGGCAAAAGTAAAAAGGCCAAAGGCAAAAGTAGGAATGCCGCGATCCAGTTTTAAGTGCATTGCCAAATTTCTTGGAATAGGAGAGCTAATTTCCGGAGTCCCTCACTTTTGCCTTTGGCCTTTTTACATTAGCCTTTGGCCTTCCTAAGGACAATCCTCTTTTGCGGCACAGCGGGTGTAACCGGCGGTTTTTCCATCGGACCTCTAAGGTGAATGATCAGCCCATTCAGAAAATTCCGAAGCAGCTGGTCACCGCACTCCTTGTAGTTGGGATGATCTTCCTTGCGAAAGATGGCACCCAATTCGGTAGTGGTTGTCTTAAAATCCACGAGTGCCAAAATTTTCACGATGTCATCGTCCTTGAGTTGGAGGGCAACCCTGAGCTTTTTTAATATGTCATTGTTTGTCATGCCCAAAGATACAATTTTTCAAAAACATCCCTGTTCCGTTCGCAAGCTGCAATTTATTAATGATCGGACAGGTTATCGATATTCTGGGTTCCCTAAGAGTCATACATTCATTGCTGTGCAGACAATATTCAGGATGATTTCTATCAGTTTCTTTCCACTTTGAATTTCCTAACTTTGCATCACTAAATATGTCCATGATATCCCGACAGATGGAAGAATATTTCAAAAAATTCAGAGAAAATATCATCGGTATTGACCAGCATTTCGACTCCCCATACGGGAAGAAAACCATCTTGTATGGTGACTGGATTGCCAGCGGAAGACTCTATCACCCCATCGAAGAGAAACTGACCAACCTGTTTGGTCCTTTTGTCGGGAATACGCATACGGATGCAAGTGAAACGGGCATGCTGATGACCAAGGCCTATCACTTCGCCCAAACAATCATCAAAGAACACGTCCATGCGGGTCCCAGCGATGTGATCATCAACGCAGGATCCGGGATGACAACAGTGATCAACAAACTGCAACGCATTTTAGGGATCAGGTCCATGGCAAAATTTTTTACACCCGACAGTATTGCCACAGAGGACCGGCCTGTTGTTTTTATCACACACATGGAGCACCACTCCAACCACACCTCCTGGCTGGAGACCATCGCCGATGTGGTGCAGTTGACTCCCGACAAGAACTTACTGGTTGATCCGGAACAACTTCGTCTGGAATTGAAAAAATACCAGGACCGAAAAATGAAGATCGGCTCCTTTACCGCATGCTCAAACGTCACTGGAATCACTACTCCATATCACGAAATGGCGAAGATCATGCACGAAAACGGAGGACTTTGTTTCGTGGATTTTGCTGCATCGGCACCCTATTCCGCCATTGACATGCATCCTGACGATCCCATGGAGGCTTTGGATGCCATATTTTTCTCACCACACAAATTTCTGGGAGGTCCGGGAAGCTCCGGAGTGATGGTGTTCAATGCCTCCATTTATACCTGCAAGGTACCCGACAATCCGGGTGGCGGGACTGTCGACTGGACCAATCCCTGGGGGGAATTCAAATATGTAGATGACATCGAAGCAAGGGAGGATGGAGGCACACCAGCCTTTCTGCAAACCATCAAGGCTGCCCTCAGCATCCGGTTGAAGGAGCAGATGGGCATTGAAAAGATGAGAATCCGGGAAGAGGAGTTGCTGAAGATTGTTTTTGAAGAACTGCCCAAAATTCCACGGTTGCATATTCTGGCGGACAACATCCGGGATCGGCTTGGTATCATCTCTTTCTATCTCGACGAGGTGCATTTTAATCTGGTGGTCAAGTTACTGAATGACAGATTCGGCATTCAGGTACGGGGAGGTTGCGCCTGTGCAGGAACCTACGGACACTTTCTGCTTCATGTTTCGCACGATCAGTCACGTCAAATAACGGACCGTATCAACTTCGGGGATCTGTCTCAAAAACCAGGATGGATCAGGCTTTCCCTCCATCCAACCATGACCAACGCGGAGCTTTACACCATTCTTGATGCCATCCGTCAGGTGCAGGAAAACCATGGAATTTGGGGCAGAGATTACAGATACAACAACAAAACCAACGAATTCAGCCACCTTTCGGAGATGGCCGATAAAACAGCGATCGTCAGACCCTGGTTTGAAATGGAATAAAAATCCAAAATTGAAAATAAAAAAAAACGCCCCATCACTGAGGCGTTTTTCATATATCAATCGTGGTATTAACCCAATCTTGCTTCGAGTTGTTCTACCTGAAGTTTCAGTTCTTTGGGATACCTCTCACCAAGAGAAGCCTGTTGTTCCTTGATCAGATCAAGTTCATCCTTCCAGAGGGCCTTGTCAACTTTTACCAATTCTGCGATATCTTCCTTGGTCACATCCATTCCGCTGATGTCGATGCCATCAACCGTTGGGACAAAACCGATCGGAGTTTCCGTGGCAGCAGCTGTACCTTCACACCTTCCAAAGATCCAGGCAAGGACGCGCATGTTGTCGCCATAACCTGGCCACAGCCATTTGCCGTCTTTGTCTTTGCGGAACCAGTTTACATTGAAGATTTTAGGCAGTGCTTCCGGTTTGGGGGCATTCTTTCCGATTGTCAACCAGTGGCCAAAATAGTCGGCCATGTTGTATCCACAGAATGGCAGCATGGCAAATGGATCGCGGCGAACACCGGCTTTCAGACCAATGGCAGCTGCAGTAACCTCAGAACCTACCACAGAACCCATGAAAGTACCGTGAGCCCAGCTCATTGCCTGGTAAACCAGCGGAACCGTGCTTGGACGACGTCCTCCAAAGAGTATGGCAGAAATTGGAACTCCCTGTGGATCTTCCCAGGCTGGGTCGATGCAGGGACACTGAAATGCAGGGGCAGTGAAGCGCGCATTCGGATGCGCAGCGGGTTTACCGGATGCCTTGTCGTAGACTTCGTTGGTCCAGGTAATGGTGCCGGCAGGGCATTCGGATCCGATACCTTCCCACCAGATGTCGCCATCGGGTGTCAAACCGGTATTGGTAAAGATGGTGCCTGAGGCAGCCGAAAGCATGGCGTTCGGATTGGTATCAATGGAGGTTCCCGGAGCTACACCAAAGAAACCTGCTTCGGGGTTGATGGCGTACAAGCGTCCGTCTTTGCCGAATTTCATCCAGGCAATGTCGTCGCCAACGGTCTCTACTTTCCATCCCGGAATGGTTGGAATGAGCATGGCGAGATTGGTTTTGCCACAGGCACTTGGGAAGGCAGCGGCAATGTATTTTTTAACACCGGCCGGACTGGTGATACCCATGATCAGCATGTGCTCTGCCAACCAACCTTGTTCCTTGGCCATGGCAGAGGCAATACGAAGGGCAAAACATTTTTTGCCGAGCAGGGCATTGCCGCCGTATCCGCTTCCGTATGCAATGATCTCCTTGGTTTCAGGGAAATGGGTAATGTATTTCTTTTCGATGGGTGCACATGGCCATTTGACATCTTTCTGCCCTGGCTCAAGCGGGGAACCAACAGAGTGGACACAAGGAACGAATTCGCCGTCACCAAGAACATCCAATACTGCTTTTCCCATACGGGTCATGACCTTCATGTTGACTACTACATAGGGTGAGTCGGTAATTTCGATTCCGATGTGGGCGATATCAGAACCAAGAGGTCCCATGCTGAAAGGAATGACATACATCGTACGGCCTTTCATGGCACCTTTCAGGAGTCCCTTCAGCGTAGCCTTCATTTCGGCAGGGGCTGCCCAATTGTTGGTAGGACCGGCATCTGCCTGTTTTTCAGAGCAGATATAGGTTCTGTTTTCCACCCGGGCCACATCACTAGGATCCGACTGGAAATAATAACTGTTTGGGCGTTTTTTCTCATCGAGTTTGACGGCCATTCCTGAAGCAACCATTTCTGCCATCAGGCGATCGTTCTCCTCTTCCGAACCATCACACCAATATACTTTTTCGGGCTGACACAATTCGGCCCATTCGTTCACCCAACTAATTAACTTTTGATTGTTTGTCATGAATCTGAATTTAATAATGAATCTAACCTATAATGATTTCAGTTTAGCTGAAAATTGTTATTGTCCCAAATAATCTTGGCATGCCAGGTGAATGTTCTCAATCAACTGGCCGATTTTCGAGGCAGGAACCGCAGAAAATGCAATCCTGATCAAATTACCGAATACGATCACACCGGTGCTGTACTTCTCGAGCAGGATTTTGCGCACCTCNTCTGCCTTTAATCCGTCTCTCAGTTCGATGCACATAAAATATCCGGAATTAAAGGGCAATGCCGAAAAATACCTGTTGTATTTTGGATTGGCCAGTANTTCTTTGATTTTTTCGTAGCGCNAATGCAAAATATTGAATTTCTCAACCTTGCTGGAATCGTAATTTTCTGAGGCATATACCTTCTGCAAAAGAGACTGNGAAAGGTGGCTGATGTTGGAGATATTGCCGCGTACGGCTCCTGCAGTTTTATTTTCCAGGGCTTCATACAAGGCAGCGCTGCCGCTTTTCACGCCATAGGTGATGAAACCCACCCTGAATCCCCACACATAATCCTCTTTGGTTGCTCCATCCAGTTTTACCGCCAGAACGTTCTCGTGAAGAGTAGCCAGCCTGGTAAAAATTGATTCGGTGTAAACTTCCTTCTCGTAGACCAATCCAAAATAGGCGTCATCAATCAGTACAACCACCTTCTTCCCTTTTTTAGCCTGGGCCTCAACCAATTCCACGATACCGTCGATCTCGCTGATGAGCGGCGTATAGCCCGATGGATTGTTCGGAAAATTAAGCACCAATATAATTTTTCCTGCTGCTTGATCCATTTTTTTCGCCAGGGCCGGATGGTTGAATCCACCGTTGTGAAAAAGTGGAAAATTATCTATGGTACCCAGATAGTTGTTCTCAAAGATCAGGGAATAATTCTCCCAGTAAAGATCGGGAACAATTACGGTATCTCCTTCATCCACAAAAAGATAGGAAGAGATACTAATCCCATGCGTGATCCCGTTGGTTGCAATGGGCATGCTGATGACAGTTTCCCCCAGGGATGGGTTTTTTTTATAGATGAAAGATTTCCAGGTATTTCTCAAATCAGGTTTTCCAAAGCTTGGGGCATATGGGAAGACCAGGGCGTCAGGCAGGTTGATCAATTGGCCCAACTCGGCCAGATGCATCGGATGCCCGTCATCTTCTACTGCTTCCCCGATGGTGGCATTGATATCCTTCCCCTTTGCCTGAGCAGACTGTGCCAGAATACCCAATTTTGGGAAAAATATATGTTTTCCCCTTTCGGAGAGCAACTCAAAAATAGCGGGGTTACTCTTTTGAATTACCTCATTCAACGTAATAGCTTGCTGATCCACTTCTGTGCAGTTTAAATTATTTAGAATGAACTCGATTGCAAAGTTATTCAAAATACGGCATGGAATTTCTCAACAAATGGCAACCGTACAAAACTTAACGATGAATTAATGTTTTTAGGGAAACAAAAAAATAAGGCGCCGATTCTTTCGACGCCTTTCACAGACTTTAAACAAGGTTACTCCAGGTTAGGCTCGCGGATGATATTTGTTCACAGTCTCTTTCAAGAATTCTTTGTCAAGGTGGGTATAAATCTCTGTGGTCAGGATGGACTCATGCCCCAGCATTTCCTGAACGGCACGCAAATCTGCACCACCCTGAACGAGTGCAGAAGCGAACGAATGTCTGAAAGTATGCGGACTAATGCTCTTTTCCAGATTTATTTTGTCCGCCAGATTCTTGATAATTGTGAAAATCATTACCCTGCTCAGCTTCTTACCTCTTCTGTTCAGGAAAAGAATGTTCTCGCACACCTTATCAACTTTCAGTTTTCTTCGATAGCCGACCATGTATTTCCGGATCTCTTCGATGGCCCTTTTGCTGATTGGAACCAATCTCTCCTTCTCGCCCTTGCCTGAAATTTTAATAAATTCCTGTTCGAAATGAAGATTGGATAACCGCAGATTGACCAATTCAGAAACCCTAAGGCCGCAGCAGTAGAGTATCTCGAGAATGGCTTTGTTCCTTAGCCCCTCTGGTTTGCTCAGATCAACCGACTCAATCAGTCTGTTGATTTCGTCGTCTGTTAATACATCCGGCAGTTTGCGCCCAATTTTGGGCGATTCAAGAAGGGTCGTCGGATCATTCTCCACAACTTCTTCGATCAGAAGAAATTTGTAAAACGATTTGATTCCTGATATGGTTCTTGCCTGAGTTCTGGGACTAACTCCCTTGTCTCCCATCCATTCAACAAATTTTCTCAATTGAAGCAACTTGATGGTTTCCGGGGATAACCCGGGATAGTACTCTTCAACGAAGACAATCAGCTTGTTAATGTCATTTACGTAGGCACTAACAGAATTTTGAGAAAGCGATTTTTCCAGCCTCAAAAAAGTTTCATATCCTTTTTTGCTTTCTGTCCAGTTCATGGTTTAGATTTTAATACTTAAACAAATAACGGCCAAATTTGTTCGAACATGAAGAAAATAAAATAGTTATCCTTCAGTTACATTTCAACCAGCGCATTCCCATTCCTGGCTATTCCCTCAATTTGCCTTGTTGTGCTGCTTATGAGTAGCGCAACAGATTGACGAACCTGCAAAGCTTTTCGTACAGGGCTTATACCAATCAAGGAGCCATCCGGAACTATCAAAGAATGTTTTTGAGCTATTAAAACACCGGCAAGATAGCAACAAAATGGCAAATTGAGTACATGACCTGAAATATGATCCATAAAATTTATACATGAAAATTAAAATTATCTCGTTGGGGTCAAATTATACTACAATTGTCTGATAAAAGCAACCTATCGCCAAAATAAATGTACCAAGCTGTAGCATCGGGAAAAATGAACATTTTTCATGGGAATTAAATATATTTTTGCAGGATCTATGGATTCATCCAAAAATTCGGTATATTTTGCAGGCTTTCCCTGCTCACGTTTGTACGACAAAGTGTGGCCGTGGATTCATTTTGTTAAATAGAAAAAGAGGAAATTATACAAACCATAGAATAAATATCCATGAAGATTACAATTATCAACGGTCCAAACCTTAATCTCCTGGGGAAACGCGAGAAGGGGATCTATGGAGACATCTCCTTCGAAGTTTGGCTGGAAAAAATCAGGGGACTCTACCCAGCCGTCGAGTTTGATTATTTCCAATCAAACATTGAGGGAGCCCTGGTCGACTGCATCCAGGAAGTTGGTTTCACCGCAAACGGTATTGTCCTCAATGCCGGTGCATACACCCACACCTCTGTTGCCATCAGGGATGCCATTTCCGCGGTAACTACTCCGGTGGTGGAGGTGCACATATCCAACATCCTGACCCGCGAATTATTTAGGCACGAATCAATGATCGGGCCAGTTTGCAAGGGAACCATCGTGGGATTCGGTCTGGACTCATACCGACTGGGAATAGAGAGTTTTCTGAAACCCTCGCTCGATTGAATTTGATTGCACCATTGGTCTGGCCGATGCCATCCCTCAAAAAATACAAATGATGAAAAAAACCAAACACACCAAAATCGTTGCAACTATCTCTGACAAGAATTGTGAAACAGATTTTTTGCTGTCGCTCAAGGAGGCAGGCATGAATGTTGTCAGAATCAATACCGCTCATCAGACAACGGAATCGGCCATGAAGATTATCCACAATGTTAGAACCGTTTGTGATTGTCTGGCCATACTCGTCGATACGAAGGGCCCGGAGATAAGGACGAAGAACATTGCGGATCCCATCAGGATTACCAAAGGGGAACATCTTGTGATCAAGGGGGGAGATGAAAATTCTGCCCAAGGATTGCTCATCGTCGACTATGTAAATTTTGCCCGGGATATCCCAGTAGGAAGTTCAGTTCTGATCGACGACGGGGAATTGGAACTTACCATCGTTGAAAAGAAAGAGGAGAGTTTGATTGCGCTGGTAGGAAATGATGGGTTCATCAAGAACAAAAAAAGTATCAATGTACCCGGGGTTTCCCTGAATCTGCCCTCGCTGACTGAAAAGGACATCCAGTTCATCCGTTGGGCTGCTGCCAATGATCTGGATTTCATCGCTCACTCATTCGTCCGAAACAAGGAGGATATTCTGGCTGTTCAGCAAATTCTGGATGAGGAAAAAAGCAAGATCAAGATCATTGCCAAGATTGAGAATACGGACGGGGTAAAAAACATCGATGAGATTTTGGATCATGCCTATGGAATAATGGTTGCGCGCGGGGACCTGGGGATTGAAATTCCTGCAGAGAAGATCCCGGCCATACAGCGCACACTGATCCGGAAATGTGTTGAAAGGAAGAAGCCGGTGATCATCGCCACCCAGATGCTGCATACCATGATCAGCAACCCTCGCCCAACCCGTGCAGAGGTGAGTGATGTAGCCACTGCCATCTACGACAGGACGGATGCCGTGATGCTGTCGGGAGAGACTGCCTATGGNCAATATCCCGTTGAGGCCGTTCAACTGATGTCGCGCGTGGCCATCGAAGTGGAATCCAGCAAGGACAAGAGAAACGACCTTCCGGTGCCAAGGCTGGAGAATGAAGTCTCCGCCTTTCTGGCGGAAGCTGCCGTGATGTCGGCCAATGAATTGAAGGTGGCGGCCATCATTACGGATACCCTGACGGGGAAAATAGCGCGGTACATTTCAGCGTTCAGGAGTCCGCGTCCGGTTTATGCAAAGTGTCACACCGGCAGGGTGAAACGCGAACTTGCACTCTCCTATGGTGTGTTTGCCAGTGAAATTGTGGTTAAAAAGAACAAGTACAAACTGGTTGAAACCTCACTGATGGATCTGGTTGACAATGGGTACATCAATGAAAACGATACTGTGGTCTATGTTGGCGGCAATTTTGGCGTCGGAGGAGGCACCTCCTTCATTGAGATAGCTTCCGTCGCACAAATGATGCACCAGAAAAAGGTCAAATCTGAGCGATAAATAGAAAGGGAGGAAAATTTTCCTCCCTTTCTATTTATCGCTCAGCTCCCAGCATTGTGTCCGGGACAGCTGTTTAACGCATGTCGTTCATCTCCACGCCCGGATATTTGGCCTTGTCGAATTTGAAATAGTCCTCTTTCAAATCGACGTTGGTTTTCATTGTTTTCAAAACAAGCAGGTAAGTGTTCCCGTCCTTGTTAAATGTCTGGGCCTTGGCAATCTGTGATTTTGCCTTATCGATGTATAGCCTCACTTTCACAAACTCCTTCGATTTATCAACGGGAAACAAATCCACGACCTGAACCGTTTTGCCGGTGAAATTTTCTTCGCCAACGTAAGAGAAGTTAAATCCCTTTTCGTAGATGGTAAAAATGTTGGCAGGGTTCAAGGCTCCCTCCTTCTCTTCCTCAACACCCGCTATATTGCACTCTTTGGCTTCCGTCTGGTAGCTCCACACGGTGGTGCCGTCACAAAAAATCTCTGTACTTAAACCAGGCATATGCAACCTGTAACTTTTCCCCTTCAACACCACTTCGCCTTCATTGGTCTGGTTGACATTGTTTTTTTTGTTCTCGAGGGTAAAAGAGAATTCAATCTGGATCGATTTGTAACTTCTGGTCGTAAGCGACAACTTATCCAGAATCTCCTTTGCTTTCGGATCCTGTTGTGCCATCAAATTGGCAGCCAACAAAAATGCCACCAGTGCAAATACTAATCTTCTCATTTGATACTTATTTTATATAAAACACCTTAATTTAGTCTCTTGTTTTCTTTATCCGGACTGCCGGTCAGGAGGCCTGCTGAATCTAATCCGGCAAGAAATTAGCTCTTCCCGGCAGACCTTTCAAAATCGAAAATCCAAAATCCAAAATTCTTGTTGCCCTACTGCGGTAGTTTTCTCAGGATATGTTCGAGGCTGGTCTCATCCTGGATCAACACTTCCCTGGCCTTGCTTCCTGCATTGACCCCAACGATTCCGGCGGCTTCCAGCTGGTCCATGATCCTGCCTGCCCGGTTGTAGCCAATGGAGAACTTTCTCTGTATGGACGAAGTCGAACCGGTTTGGTTTAATACCACAATCCTGGCTGCATCGTCAAAAAGTTCATCCCTGTTTTTCAGATCCACGTCATCTGAGGTTTCACTGCTATCGCTCCTGTATTCCGGAAGGGCAAAAACGGTGGGGTATCCGGGTTGTTTTCCGATAAAATTGGCGATGGCTTCCACCTCTGGTGTATCCACAAAAGCACATTGGATTCTGGTAAGTACATTTCCAATGGAGACCAGCATATCGCCCCTGCCGATCAGCTGGTTTGCGCCCGGTGTATCGAGAATGGTCCTTGAGTCAACCATGGAAGCAACCTTGAAGGCAATCCTGGTAGGAAAATTGGCCTTGATGACGCCTGTGATGATGTTGATGGAAGGGCGTTGGGTGGCGATGATCATGTGAATACCCACGGCTCTGGCCAACTGGGCAATCCGTGCAATCGGAAGCTCGATCTCCTTGCCGGCCGTCATGATCAGGTCCGCAAACTCATCTACGACCACGACGATGTAGGGAAGGTAGCGGTGCCCCTTGTTCGGATTCAGTCGCCTGGCAATAAACTTAACGTTGTACTCCTTGACATTACGGGTCTGGGCAGCCTTGAGCAGGTCGTATCTCCGTTCCATCTCAATAATCAGGGAATTGAGGGTATCCTTTACCTGTTGCACATCCGTGATGATGGAATCTTCCATCCCCTCCATCTTGGCCAGAAAATGCTTTTCTATCACCGCATAAAGGTTCAACTCAACCTTTTTTGGATCGATGAAAACAAATTTTAGCTGTGAAGGATGTTTCTTATACAGGAGCGAGGAGATGATGGCGTTGAGTCCGACAGATTTCCCTTGTCCGGTGGCGCCTGCAACCAAAATGTGCGGCATCTTCGTCAGATCCACCACAAAGGTTTCGTTGGAGATGGTCTTGCCAAGGGCGAGCGGCAGTTCATAATCCGACTCCTGAAAGATTTTAGAGGCAATCAATGACCGCATGGAGACGATCTCCGGCTTGTTGTTCGGAACTTCAATCCCAACGGTTCCTTTGCCGGGCATTGGGGCAATGATCCTGATTCCCAATGCAGACAGGCTCAAGGCAATATCATCTTCGAGGTTCTTTATTTTGGAGATCCTTACACCCGGGGCAGGGACGATTTCGTAGAGTGTTACGGTAGGTCCTGTGGTTGCCCTTATTTTCTCTATTTCAATGCTGTAATTCTTAAGGGTCTGCAGGATTTTGTTTTTGTTGGCCATCAACTCGTCGTTGGTCACCTGCGGATTACCGGTCGCCCGCTCTTCAAGCAGATCAATGGTAGGAAACACATACCTGGACAGGTCGAGGGTCGGATCATAATCGGCCTCCTCCATCTCTTCCTCATCATCAGCAAATTCAGGTTGATGGTCCTTCCTGTCGGGAATCGCCACCGGCTCCCTTTCGGGTATCTGGTAGGGCTCTTCCTCCTGAAAGAGCTCACCCATCTCCAATTCAAGGACTTCATCGTCGGGCTCGGCATAAACGATGGTCACTTCATCTTCGTCTGCCACCTTGGAGAAAGAACGATCTTTCTCGATGGTTTTTGGTGGCTGGGAGGCAACAAACGGGTCGTTTGTAATCAGTTCTACCTCTTTCTTTCTTGGACTTTTCCGGTAGGTAAGCAACCCAAGGATGGCACCCCAGGCGTCTTCAAAGGCGATGATGACCACAATCAGCAGGGAACCAAACAGGAGAAAAAAAGTACCCAGTTTGCCAACCATGGAATTCAGGTGTTGTGACATCAAAAATCCGTAAGCGCCACCAGGAAGTATCGGTGAATTTTTATAAAAAGCTGCCAGTGAGAAGGCCAACGTGATTGAAATCCAAATGATAAAGAAAATGCCATAGCCGAAATTTTTCGCCAGTGACATCTTGCCAATCTTGGCCAAACGCATGGACAAAACCAGAAAGAGATAGAGAATCAGGAAGGATCCAAAGCCGAACCCCTTATTTATGAACCAGTTGGACACGATTGCACCCCATTTCCCGCCTGCATTTTCAATTTTTATGGATGGATTGGTAAGCAATTCCTTTACGGAGACATCCAGGTGACTGACATCTGCTCCATCCTGCAGCAGAAAGGAAACAAACGATACCAGCAAGTAAAGTGTAAAGAAGAAGAGCGGCACAGCGATGATCCCGCGAATCTTCTCCCAACGGGTAAATTTTGTACCCTTACCCCCTCCACTATTTTTGGCAGAACCTGATTTCTGTTGATTATCACTCTTTTGCTGAGCCATCCCCATTTTTTTTAGAACTGTCAAATTTAGGATTAAATCAAAACAAAATTGATCAAACCTTGAAAATAAGTGAAGGATGTGCTCAAATCGCCCTGTTACGGTTTCGATCTGGATTGAATCCGATCCTTCACCAGAAGGCTATTAACTTCCACTAATCCGCAAAATGAAAATTTAATTTAATGGAATAGAATGCTAAATTTGAACCTTACAACGGGGCGTACAAATCCCAGCCAAACGGAGGCAGGAAAATTATTTAAAAAAAAGAAAACCAGACGGTGCGCACCGCAATTCAGTCAGGCAAAATGTTACCAGTTGAAATTCGTTCTTCACAAGACGATTAACAATCAAATTCATTTGAACCATTCATTCTTTCTAAAAAACATGAATTTTAAGAAACTGATCCTGTTTTTGGCAACTTGTTTCGTCTTTGGCCTGGCCAAGTCGGAACCCAAAAAGTTGGTAACCTATGTCAATCCGATGATTGGTACAGCAGGCCATGGCCATACCTACCCAGGGGCCGCCTATCCTTTTGGGCAAATCCAACTGAGTCCGGATAATGGGACACAGGGTTGGGACTGGTGTTCGGGCTACAACTTTTCCGACAGTACTATTGCGGGCTTCAGTCATACCCATCTGAGTGGGACCGGCATCGGGGATTTGGCCGATCTCTCATTTATGCCTGTATCCTCTGATGTACTCTTCAAACCCGGGGAGAAGAATGGTGATTTTGTTGCCAGATATGCCGGGAAATTTACCCACAAACAGGAGAATGCAACTCCCGGATATTATTCCGTTCATTTAAAAAACAGTGGTATTCAGGCCGAGTTTACGGTGACTGAACGTGCAGGAATGCACAGGTACACCTTCCCGGCAGGAGCAAAAAACAACCTAATTCTCAATCTGGGATTTGCCATTAACTGGGACAAACCCTACCTGACAACGCTAAACCGGGTTGACAGCACTCTGGTAACGGGTTCACGTCTCTCTCATGGTTGGGCAACCGATCAACACCTCTATTTTGCGGTACGTTTTTCAAAACCGATTCTGAAATTTGACATTGTTACGGTTGGCAGCCCGAATGAAAAGGTTGGCTGGTTCAGTTTTGGAGACCACCAGTTGCTGGCCAAAGTGGGAATTTCTTCCGTCAGCGTTCAGAATGCACTGGAAAATCTGGATAGTTCACTGCCTGGATGGAATTTTGAAGCTACCAGGCAGTCTGCTGCGGATGCCTGGGAAAAGGAACTGTCCAAAATCACCATCCAAACCGGCAACGACAGCCAGAAAACCATTTTTTATACGGCCCTTTACCACACAATGGTGGCCCCCGCCCTGTTTTCGGATGCAAACGGAGAATTCAAGGGTGTCAATGGAGATGTACAAAGTGCCATCGGATACAAGCGATACACGGTGTTTTCCCTCTGGGATACCTACCGGGCACTCCATCCACTCTTCACGCTTACACAACCATCCAGGGTTAACGATATGGTCAAGACCATGCTCGACCATTACCGTCAGACAGGTTTATTGCCCGTCTGGGAACTGGAGGGGAACGAAACATTCTGCATGGTAGGGAACCATGCCATCGCCGTCCTTGCAGAGGCCATCCTGAAAGGGATTGGCGATTTTGACAGGCAGTTCGCCTATGAAGCCATGAAAAAAACCTCCCTGTTCGACAGGGATGGCATGGGCGTGTATGACAAACTTGGCTACATGCCGGCGGATAAAGTCAGTCAGTCTGTTGCCAAATCGATGGAGGTTGCCATCGACGATTGGTGTGTGGCTGCTGTGGCAAGAAATCTGGGAAAAACGGGAGATGCAAGCTATTTTGGCAAGCGTTCCGAAAGCTACAGAAACTATTTTGACCCGGAGACCAGATTTATGCGGGGCAAAATGAGCAATGGAAATTGGACAACTCCCTTCGATCCGGCCTATTCGAACCACGAGGGAAGTGACTATACCGAGGGCAACGGATGGCAATATCTCTGGCTTGTTCCACAGAATGTGGAAGGATTGATAAGCCTGCTTGGTGGCAAATCGGCTTTTGCCGACAAACTGGACCAACTGTTCAGCGTAGAACAGGGAGTCAAAGGGGAAAAGGCCTCCGCCGATATTTCGGGGTTGATTGGGGCTTATGCTCACGGCAATGAACCCGGGCACCACACCTCCTTCCTTTTCAACTATGCCGGGAGAGCCTGGCGGACCCAGGAGATCAACCGAAGAATCCAGACGGAGATGTATACAGACAAGGTGGACGGATTGTGCGGGAATGAGGATTGCGGGCAGATGTCGGCCTGGTATGTCTTCAGTGCACTTGGATTCTATCCGGTCAACCCTTCCGATTTGAAGTACCAGTTCGGGTCACCGCTGGTCAGGGAAGCAAAAATAGCGGTATCTGCCGGTAAGTTCTTCACGGTAAAAGCTCCTTTGGCTTCCGATGAAAACAAATACATCCAGGAGGTGAAACTGAACGGGAAAACGCTCAACAGATCTTACATCACGCATGGTGAAATAATGGCAGGCGGCACACTCGAATTCAAAATGGGAGCAACACCGAATAAAACGCTATTTCAGTGAATCTCTGCTCTCCGAACAACAACATATTCCGGCAAAAAACAAACATGAAAAAACCAATCTTTCTGATACTGCTTTTGCTCCCTGCAGTTGCCTCCTTTTCCCAGGAATGGGGACTGGGTTCATTTGTAAAAACGAAGGAAAATCCAATCGTGAGGGCTGATTCTTTCCTCACTTTCATTTGTCCGGTAAAAAAAGAGGCAGTAAAATGGCAAAAGGCGGATGTTTTCAATCCGGCAGCAATCGTCAAAGACAAAAAAGTTTACCTTTTTACCCGCTGCGAAGACAACGATAAGGCGGAATACGCACGAAGAACCTCCCGTATCGGCCTATCCGTCAGTGACGATGGAATCCATTTCAAATCCTTTCCTTCACCTGTGCTTTATCCGGATTCCGACGCATTCATGAAGTATGATTTTCCGGGCGGTTGCGAAGATCCGCGCATCGTCGAATCGGAAGAGGGACTTTACGTCATGGCCTACACCAGCTGGAACTACCGGATACCGCGTTTATCCATTGCTGTGTCCGAAGATCTTTTTCATTGGAAAAAAAGAGGACCCGCCTTTCTGAAAGCCTATGACGGCAAATTTCTGAATCTCCCCACCAAATCGGCTTCTATCCTCACCAAGATGAAGAACAACAGGATAGTAGCTATAAAAATCAATGGAAAATACTGGATGTACTGGGGAGAAAAATTTGTGAACCTGGCCTGGTCTGTCAACTTGTATGACTGGTTTCCGCTGTTGGACAGACAGGGGGAACTGAAAAGGATCATAACTCCCCGAAAGGGCAAATTCGACAGCGGACTCACCGAGTGCGGTCCGCCGGCGCTGATGACTGACAAAGGGATTCTACTGATTTACAATGGGAAAAACGCTACCGACGAAAGTGCCGACCCATCCTTGCCCAGGGGAACCTATTCCGTAGGTCAGGTTTTGTTTGCAACGGATGATCCTGAAAGGGTGATCAACCGCAGTGAATCCTGTTTCCTAAAACCCACCCTGCCTCACGAGTTGACAGGCCAGTATGCGGCAGGTACAACTTTTGCGGAAGGATTGGTCTATTTTCAAAAAAAATGGTTTCTTTATTATGGCACTGCGGACTCATTTGTCGGACTGGCAGTCAAGGAATAGCCTGTTCTTTGCCATCCTTGAAATTAACTATTCAGACAACAAGAATCAATTGACTATACAACAACTAAAAATTTAAAGAAGATGAAAGCTGCGGTTATCAAGGAGTATGGGACGATTTCACTGCAAGAGGTCAACAGACCGAATTTACCTGACAATTACGTCCTGGTAAGAGTAAAATTTGCCAGTATATGTGGATCGGATCAGCATATTTTCAAGGGAGAATTTCATCCAAGAACCCAGCTTCCCCTGACTCCCGGGCATGAATTTGCCGGAGTGGTGGAAGCAGTTGGCAAATCCGTCAAAAGCATTCATCCCGGAGAAAAAGTAACGGTCGATCCAATTCTCTGGTGCGGCAAATGTGCAGCCTGTCAGATAGGACACTATCCTGCCTGTACCTCTCTGAGGCTGATCGGGGTGGACATCGACGGAGGTTTTGGCGAATTTGTTTCAGTTCCTGAACATACCATTTTCAAGGTTCCCGAGCACATTTCGGATGAATTTGCCGCCCTGATTGAAATACTTTCCATCGGGTTTCATGCATCGGCCAGATCGGGCCTTCGGGAGCAGGATGATTTGCTCATCGTGGGAGCAGGAAAGGTGGGGCAGTCTATCCTGCACGCTGCCAGCACCATCACAAGGGGAAAAATATTTTTGGCCGATATTCTGGACGAAAGGCTTGCCATTGCAAAATCAGCTTTTCCAAACCTGGTCACCATCAATACCACCCAAAAAGATCCGGTTGCGTTTATCAGGGAGATGACAGATGGCCGCGGAGTAGACGTTGCCATTGAAGCAGTTGGACATGAGGTAAATGTGGAAGGCAGGCTGAATCCGGTCAGAACCTGCATCCAGGCCATCCGGGGAGCCGGAACGGTTTGCTGTCTCGGGCTGGGCGATCATCCGACGGCCATACTGATGAAAGAGCTCATCTGGAAGGAGGCAAAAATCGTCGCTTCACGGGTTAGCCATGGAGAATTTGCAAAAGCCATCGAAGCCCTCGACAAGGGGCTGATTCATCCGGAAAGCATGATTACCGGAGTGCTCGACCTGAAGGATGCCCAGCGTGGTTTCGAATTACTTGAAAATGAACCTGGAAAACATCTTAAAATTCTGCTGAAGATTTGAGAAGACCAGGGAGCGTGCGTTCAGAACGGAAATTTTTCAACTTGTTTCAGGCAAAGTTTAACAACTCCCTGTTTCCAATAATTTTATCAGAACACACAAAGGATAGTTCAAATTAGGAAAATACAAGTATTTATCATTTCAAAATTGTAGAAGGATGAAAAATATTCCAGTTATCGCGATTTCCGAAAAAACTTTGGCGGAAGCCTATGAAGCCGCCATCGTGGCCGTCTATGAAAAAGGGACCCGGTTCAAGACGCAATACGACAAACCGGAAGATCCTGAAAGCATGGATTGCACCATCAACATCACCATCGAAGAGCCGGAAACAGATCCGATGATCCACATGGCCTTCCCGGGAGGCATCGAAGAGCTGAAGGAATACGTCATGGAACTCAAAGGTTTCAAGGATCACTGGACGAAAAACATGAACGTCGAAAGTGACAAGAGATGGGAATATACCTACCACGGCAGATTGCAAAATTACGGTGTCTGGAAGGAGCTGATAAATGGTCAGTCGGTTGAGGCCGGGAGGATGAAAGTGGATCAGATTCAGACGGTCATCCATAAACTGTCCGTTCAACCCTTTACCCGACAGGCCCAGATGATTACCTGGATGCCAGATATCGACAATGATTGTTTCGATCCTCCTTGTCTTCAATCACTGTGGTACCGCATTCTGGAAGACGAAGCGGGAGTCTATTGGCTCAACTGCAATGTCAGGTTCAGAAGCAACGATGCCTGGGGAGCCAACTTTATGAACATGTTCGGGTTCATTCAATTCAATAAGGAGGTCATTGCAGCCGGTGTTGCGGAAAAAACGGGAAAAATGGTCAGGCTTGGGCGCCTTAACTGGCAGGCTGATTCCTTTCACATATATGGGAAGGATCTGAATACAGTCAAGGAAAGACTGCTCGACAGACTGGCCGACATGCCTTTCGAAGAACGGACTCTTGGCTTCAACGAGGAATTCATCCGGGAAATGTATGACCTGGCAGAAGAACAGATCATCGCAAAGATCAGAACTTACGATCAAAGCCATTAGTGGACTTTTGTCATATGTTGGGCTGAAAACAGTCCTTACCTTCGGACAGGATAAACCAACGAGATCAACATAAGATGAAAAAACTTGCTGTGGTTGCCCTGGGTGGCAACGCCCTGCTGCGGGACAATGAGAAGGGAACCATCGAAGAACAGGAGTCGCACACCGCTGAAACCATCGAAAACCTGCTTTTTTTGGTAAAAGAGGGGTACGATTTGATCGTGACCCACGGGAACGGACCTCAAGTTGGCAATATCCTGATGCGAAACGATGCAGGGGAACAGGTTTATGGCATCTCGCAAATGCCTTTGGATGTATGCGTTGCTGATTCGCAGGGCGGGATCGGATACATGATTGAACGAATCTTCCGAAACATCCTCCATAAAAATCATATTTCCAGAAATGTCATCACCCTGGTGGGCATGGTGGAGGTAGACCCTTCCGACCCTGCTTTTGAGAATCCAACCAAGCGCATTGGGGCAACCTATACGCTCGAACAGATTCAAAAACTGGAACAGGAAAAGGGATGGATCTTCAAGGAGAGCAAAAAAAGCGGAAATGGCTGGAGAAGGGTTGTCCCCTCCCCCGTTCCAAAAAAAATCCTTAACCTTGAGCTGATCAGCGATCTGGCCAGAAAGGGAAATATCGTCATCACCTGCGGGGGAGGAGGTATCCCGGTCTTCTACGACGAAGAGGGAATTCTCCGCACTTCCGATGCGGTCATCGACAAGGACCTGGCCTCATCGGTACTTGCCTCGGGTGTCGGAGCAGATGAATTTTACATTCTGACAGACGTCTCTTTCATCTACCGTGATTTTGGCCTGCCTACACAGGAAAAACTGGAATTTCTTGACTACCGCGATACCAAAAAATACCTTGAGTTGGGTACATTTGCCGAAGGAAGCATGGCACCCAAGATTGTTGCCGCCATGAAATTTGTGGAGAATGGCGGCATCAAGAGCATCATCACGGAAGCATCCAGACTTGAAGACAAATCATACGGATCTAAAATTACCATGCATTACGAATCATAAAATATATTCAAATGCCAAACCACCTTTATCACAAGCATTTTCTTAAGCTATTGGATTTCCCCCCAGCAGAGATTGAATTTTTACTCGATCTTGCCGCCGAATTGAAATGGGCCAAGAAATCCGGAACCGAAGAACCAATCTTAACAGGCAAGAATATTGCGCTAATTTTTGAAAAAACATCAACCCGCACCAGATGTGCGTTCGAAGTAGCCGCTTACGATCAGGGTGCCCACGTCACCTACCTTGGACCAACGGGATCACAGATCGGAACAAAAGAGTCGATGAAGGATACAGCCAGGGTCCTCGGACGGATGTACGACGGTATCCAGTATCGTGGCTATGGTCAGGAACTGGTGGAGACACTGGCACAGTATGCCGGAGTACCGGTCTGGAATGGTCTGACCGACGAGTTTCATCCAACACAGATTCTTGCTGATTTTCTCACCATGCGGGAACATTCGGACAAGCCGCTTTCGCAAATAAAATTTGCCTACCTCGGAGATGCCAGAAACAACATGGGAAACTCACTGATGGTCGGAGCAGCAAAAATGGGGATGGATTTTCGGGCAACAGCACCCTCAAAATTTCAGCCCTCCATTGAATTGCAGAGTACCTGCCGGGAAATTGCCCTGCAGACCGGTGCCAAAATCACGGTTACGGATAAGGTAGAGGAGGCAGTGAAGGATTGCGATTTTCTCTACACGGATGTTTGGGTCTCCATGGGAGAATCTGCTGCCGTCTGGCAGGAGCGGATTGAATTGCTGATGCCCTACCAGGTCAATTCGAAAACCATGGAGTTGACAGGTAATCCCAAGGTGAAATTTTTACACTGCCTGCCGGCCTATCACAACCGCGAAACGAAAACTGGAGAGGAAATTTTTCAAAAATTCGGCATCAGTTCGATGGAGGTGACGGAGGAGGTTTTTGAGAGCAAGGCCTCCATTGTCTTCGACCAGGCTGAAAACAGGATGCATACGATCAAAGCCGTAATGGTTGCTACACTTGGTCAACGGTAGCAGGGAAATAAAAAACTCCGTGCACTTTGCACGGAGTTTTTTGTAACTTATATTATTCTCTTGCCTGAGCATCTCGTCTCCGAACGATCACCAGCAGGTATTTTTTTTGTTGATCCAAACAGTTTCCGGATCCAGGTTGTCCTTTTCTATCTCTTTGAAATACTTGTAGGTTCCCACCTTCAACTCAATGGTAGCCTCTTCGTCACAGACGATCATTCCGTGAGAATGCAGCTGAAGTGCGGAAATGGTCCACATGTGGTTGATCGCACCTTCCACTGCCTTGTGCAGCGCGCGTGCCTTGTTGTGACCCGTAACCAAAATCAAAACTTCCTGGGCATCCATGATGGTGCCAACACCGACCGTCAGGGCAATCTTTGGCACCTGCTCCACATCGTTGCCAAAGAAACGACTGTTGACGATGCGCGTATCTGCATTCAAAGCCTTGTCACGGGTTCTGGAAGTCAGACTGGACCCGGGTTCATTGAATGCCACATGTCCGTCGGCCCCCACGCCACCAAGGAAAAGATCAATGCCCCCCACAGATTTTATCTTGGCTTCGTATCTGCTGCACTCCATCCGCAAATCAGGCGCATTGCCGTCAAGAAGATTTACGTTGGCTGGTTTGATATCAATGAAACTGAAAAAGTTATCCCACATGAAGGTGTGGTAACTCTGGGGATGATTCTTTGCAATCCCCACATATTCGTCCATGTTAAAAGTGATCACATTCTGAAAGGTAACTTTCCCCTCCTTGTGAAGTTTTATCAGCTCAATATAGGTGCCCAAAGGTGTGCTCCCGGTAGGAAGTCCCAATACAAACGGGTTCTCCGGTGTAGGATTTGCATCTGTTATCTTGTGTGCAATATAATTGGCAGACCACTGGGCGACGCTGCTTTTTTCAGGTTGAATGATTAATCTCATTAGCTTGGATGTTTATGGATCTAAAAGTTGCTCAAAATTGATAAAATTTATAAAACAATCAACCACCCAATTCAAAAAAGTAGCCTTAATTTAATACTCAAAGGCATACAATACAACAAAATTAATGGTTTTTAAAACTTTTTAGCAGTTGATTCGTTCAATGTAACAAAGATTATTGCAACTTTTGGCAGAGAAAATGAAGTTGAAGCCTTACCAGGAAAAATACCCCTGCCGGGAACTTTTTCTGACAGGTCTCTATTTACTTTCGGTTAAACCATTGCTTGAATTCCTCGTCAATGTATTGCGTGGACAGGCATTTTACCGGCATTGATCCATTGTAGGATCCAGATTCCGGAATATTAACAGGTTCCGTTGTTGAACACAAATATATACGATGGCAGTAAAAATGAATCACGGGAACATATTATGAGAAACTCCGTCTCGAAAGTCTCGTTGATACTTATGTTCTTGATTTTTTCAGTTCAACTTTCACAGGCTCAGAAAATTTCACAGGCTCAGAAAACAGTAATTTCCGGAAAGATTACTGAATCCAAAACCGGGATTCCGATTCCCTACGCGACCATTGTGTTCAAGGGTACCTACATAGGTACGATGTCAGACCTGAATGGGAACTTCAACCTCAGCACACTTACTCCCACCAACTTCATCGAGGTTTCCTCCATCGGATACAAAAAGAGGGAAATTCCGGTCAAACTCAAGCTGACGGTCAAACTCGACATTCAACTGGATGAAGACATGATCATGACCGGAGAGGTGGTAGTTAAGCCGGGAGAGAATCCTGCCATCCCGTTGTTCAGGAAGATAATTGAACACAAAAAGGAGAACAACCCTGCCAATTTTCCCTCCTGGCACAGCAAACTCTACTCCAAAACGGAAGTAGACTTGAAAAATATTGACAAGTCACTCAGAACAAAAAAATTATTGAAGTCATTCGATTTTGTTTTCGATTACATCGATTCCCTGAAGACGGAAGGTAAAGCATTCCTTCCGGTCTTCTTTTCCGAAACTTTTTCCAACTATTACCACGAAAGCGGCAATCCCAAGGACCGCGAAGATATCACTGCCAACAAAGCCTCCGGGATGACCTCCAACATGATCTCCAAATTCACAGGCAAAGTCTACGAAGGATTAAGTCCTTACGATAATTACCTGATGATCAGCGACGTGGGCCTAGTTTCTCCGCTCAATACCCTTGGACTGCAATTCTACAAATATTACCTGCTCGACAGTACCCTGAGGGAAGGAAAGAAGTATTATGAAATGTCCTTCAAACCCAAGAACCTGCAGAGTCCAACCTTCCGGGGCACTTTCTGGGTGGAGGGAGGCAGTTATGCCATCACAAAAATTGACATGCAGCTTTCTGAAAAGGCCAACATCAACTTTGTCAACAACTTCAAATATGCGGTCGAATACGACAAGGTCAAGGACACCTGGACGCCCAAGCACGAGATCATCGTCCTGGATGTGGATATTCAAAAGAATCCAAAATCAAAAAAAATTGGTGTCATTGGAAGAAAGGCCAATTTTTACGAGGATTTCATCTTTGAGGAACCCAAGGGAGTAAAACTGGAGGCGAATGAGCGCATCACCGTCCATGAGGATGCCATGAACAAGGATGAAAAATTCTGGGAAAATTCAAGACCCATTGAGCTCCAGAAGAGGGAACTGGGCATTTACAAGATGGTCGACTCCATCAAGCATGTTCCACTTTACAAGACGGCTACAGAGTACATTTACATGTTTTATTACGGATACCGCGACCTTGGGAAGATTGAACTGGGTCAGTATTACTCCTTCTATTCCAGTAACCCTGTCGAGGGAAACAGGTTCAAACTTGGTGCACGTACTACTACAAAGTTTAACCAAAACCTGCGGCTGAACGGATATGCCTCGTATGGCTCAAAGGATCAGGAATTCAAATACAACGGCGGATTTGAGTACTATTTTTCAAAGAAACCCATCAATTATCTCGCTGTTCAGTACAAACACGATTATGAGATTTTTGGCAAAAGCCAGAATTCCTTCATGATCGACAACATCCTGAATACACTTTTGAACAAGGTTCCCTACAACAAATTAAATCTAACGGACAGACTTGAAATCAATTATCAAAAAGAGTGGACTCCCGGACTGACAAACAAATTTTCTTTCAACGGAACGAAGTTCTATTCTGCACCCTTTGTTCAATTTATTGCCCCTACCGGGAATCTGATCCCGTCGATAAGTTCCACGGAGCTAAAACTAAACACCCGTTACGCTCCCAATGAATATTATGTCAGGATGGGTTCGAAAGATCCAATTTTGAGAATTCCAGGCCCATTTTCAACCTCGACCTCTCCATGGGTGTAAAAGGACTGCTGGGCGGACAATACAATTTCTACAAGGCGGAAGTTCAAGTCAACCAGAAACTGATGCTCAATCCCTTCGGGTACCTGTATTACGGCATAAAAGCCGGTAAAATCTGGGGCGATGTGCCTTTCCCATTGATGAAAATACACGAGGGGAATGACACCTATGCCTACGATTTCTATGCATTTAACATGATGAACATGCAGGAATTTGTGAGCGACACCTATGCTTCCATCTTCCTGGAGCACCATTTCCAGGGCTATTTTCTCAACAAGATGCCTCTGTTCAGAAGACTGAAATGGAGGGAGCTTGCAGGTGTCCGATCCCTGATTGGCAGTTACGACCCATCTAAGCACAATTCAATGCTCTTCCCTACCGGGATGAAAGGATTGCAAAACAATCCCTACACCGAATTCTCCGTCGGTTTGGAGAATGTATTCAAGGTGTTTAAAATTGTGGGCGTCTGGCGCTCCAACAAACTGGACAACGGAGGATCAAGGTTCGGTATCGTGGGCACCTTGCAACTTGTATTGTAGGCTCCTTCACCTAAAAATAGGCTGACAATACCGCTGATTTAAACAGAGTAATTTTACCTTTGCATCTCTCATAAACTTATTAATGCAAATAGCCCATCTCGGTGAAATAACCGGCATTCTTACAGCCATCTGCTGGACCATTTCAGCCATTACCTTTTCACTGGCAACCCGCCGGGCCGGATCATTGACAGTAAATCTATTCCGTTTGTTGTTTGCCATGATCATGTACNTGGTCTGGTCGAAAGTGATGAGGGGAATGTGGCTGCCTACCGATGCAACGCCCGAATCATGGAAATGGCTTTCCGTATCGGGATTTATAGGATTTGTACTGGGTGATTATTTTCTTTTCACCTCCTATTCCTATCAGTCTGCCAAAGTTTCCATGCTGATCATGTCGCTGGCTCCCCCTATCGCAACCATTTTCGGAGTTTTGATACTTCATGAGAGCTTTACCCTGCTGAACCTGCTGGGAATGATCCTGGTCCTCTCTGGCATTGCCATTGTCATCCTAAAGCGGGAGGAGGTGGACGACAAAATGACCCACGGACTGAACTATCCCTTGAAAGGACTGTTGCTGGCATTTGGCGGTGCCGCCGGACAGGGCATCGGTGCTGTATTCTCCAAATTGGGTATGGGCAGCTACGATCCATTTGCCTCCTCTCAGATAAGGACTGTAACAGGAATTATTGGTTTCGCACTCCTCATCAGCCTGACCAAAAACTGGAAGAACGTGAAGACCTCCATGATCCACAGCAAGGCGATAAAACCCCTTCTGGTCGGCTCCTTCTTCGGCCCATTTCTGGGCGTCTCACTCAGTCTGCTGGCATTTCAGCATACAAAGGTTGGTGTCGCCTCCACGCTGATTGCCACCGTGCCTGTCTTTATTTTGCTGCCTTCCGTCTTGTTTCTGGGGGAAAAGCTCAACTGGAAAGAGGTGATTGGGGCTTTTCTTGCAGTCGGCGGAATGTTTGTATTCTTCATATGAACTAGGAATGTATGGATTTCCTGGATCTAACCCATCTTCGCCAGAGCGACAGAAATTACCGTGACAGTCCAGTCGAACCAGACAAATTGGACCGGGTACTGGAATGTGCCCGCATGGCCCCGTCGGCTTGCAATGCGCAACCCTGGAAAGTGATTGTAGTGGATGATCCTGAATTGAGAAACAGGGTTGCCGATGCCACTTCAGACAAATTACTGGGGATGAATCATTTCACCAAACAGGCACCTGTTCACCTGATCATCGTGGAAGAACCTGGCAATTACTCCTCCAGACTTGGAGGGTGGATCAAGAAAAAACACTTTCCGCTGTTAGACCTTGGAATTTTTGCAGAGCACCTCTGTCTGGCAGCTGCCGCGGAAGGACTGGGCAGCTGCATGATCGGATGGTTTGATGAAACTGAAATAAAAAGAATCGTTCATATTCCAAAATCAAGAGGTGTTGCCCTGATTATTTTGATCGGGTATCCTGGAAAAGAGACCAGAAAAAAAATCAGGAAGGAGAGCCATGAATTCATTTGCCGCAACATTTACAAGTGATGCGGTCAGGCGATAATGCGAACCTGCTCACGCCATTGCAGAGCGGCTATTGTTTCGGCAAAACATCTTCGATCACCCTGCCAGTCGAACTGCTCGGGGGCGCTATACCAAGCAAGGCACAGATGGTTGGAACGACATCCGTGGCATCCGTCTTTTTCAGGGAGGTACCTTTCTTGATACCCGCTCCGTACCATACCAGCGGGACCTGATCATTGTCCGTATAATCAATAATTTTGTACTTCTCCTTTGGCAACCATCCCTCCTCGAACCGGATCAGTATATCTCCCGAGCGCTTGACGTGAAAATTGTTTTGAAAAGGCGCAAGTGGCCCTCCCAGAAAATTATCTGATTCAATTTCGAATGCTGCCTTTGCATAGGCGATCCCCTCAAACTGGTTCAGGAAGCTGGCCGTTTCAGGCTTGCATATCGTGCAGATTGATCTTCTTTTTTGCAATCAAATCGTGATTCAGGTACAATTGCTGATTGCTAAATTTCTCAACCCAGTCTCCCTCCCCATATTTGAGATTCAAAAATGATTTCAAAAGTGAGACCGAACTCTCAGGATTAAAGATGCCGGTTGTCATCCTGAATTTCTCTTTCAGGTAATCGGCATGGTAGGAGACACTGGAGGTAGAGGTAAGGAAAAAAAGCACATTTTCAGTTCCGTAACCACCTTCTACGTACTTCAACAATTCTGCGATCTCCTTATCCAAACGGAGATAGGTATCCTCCATCTCAACGGACAGCGAACCAAAATTTCCACCCTCCTTGTCCATGGAGGAGAAGACCAGCGTCAGCAGGTCCGGAACGAAGTCATAGCCCAATTGCTCCTTCGGAATCAGCTGAAGGGCAAAATCCTTCAGATAGGTGTTGGCGAAAGGGGTGCTTTTGAGGAGGGCATAACTTCCGCCAGACTCCCGTTTCAATTGCGACAGGTCATAAGGGAAATTGTTGTATTTGCCCAAAAATCCGGTTTCATGAAGAGAGGCACTTTCCACACTCTCGATGTAACTGATCTGCTCATGGAGCGTATTCCAGGTGGAATTGAGGTATTTGTCGGCCAGATTAAATTTATTAAACTCTGAAGCCCAAATTGGATATTTGTCCATGTAACTGGTACTGGTGATCATATTCCCCGTACGATCGTCCAACCAGAAAGCACCATCGGCTGCGTGGCCTGCAGAAAAGATGGCGGCATAATCATTCATGGCAACGCTGAATACACGGGCCTTTCCTTTGGTTACCAGTTTTAATCTGTCGCCCAAAGTGGCTGTCATCAACCTGGAAGCTGACCGCTCACCTGCCCTGGAATCCGATCCAACGGTCGAACAGCTTTTGTCAAAGATGCAATCCGTCTCCTTGTTGGTCAGCCTGTCTATCCAACTATCGTTCACGATTCCATGATGGGAAGGCGTAGTCCCGGTAAAGAGGGTTGCCATCCCTATGGAAGGGCGTTGTATCAGGTTATTTACATGGTGATTGGCACAGACGAAACCGCCCGAGTAGAGTCGCTTGAACCCATCCTCACCAAACTTATTCCAGTACCGTTCAATGTAATCCGGATGCATATTTTCAACGACAAGACCAACGATCAGTCGTGGAGCCGAGGATGAGGCAGTGGTATGACCTTGGGCTAAGAGTGCGAAATGAAAAATAATAGCTGGAAGTAGTAATAGTAACCTGCGAATCATGCGTAATATTTTTAGACAAATGTAACCACTTGAGCCGATCCGCCAAAAAACAATTATTTTAGCGAAGGGTTTCTGAAACAAAATGACTTGCAAAATGGAAATTGTCAAAGAGGTATGTGTAGAATCTTACAGTGAGGCGCAAAATGCAGTTGAGTCAGGTGCCACACGCATTGAGTTGTGCGATAATCTGGCAGTTGGCGGTACTACACCCTCCTTCGGTACCATAAAGAAGTGCAAGGAAAAGCTGCAGGTCCCCTTGATGGTCATGATCCGTCCAAGAGGCGGAAATTTCAACTACACGGACGATGAATTCGAAATCATGAAGGAGGACATCCGTTGCTGCAGGGAATTGGGAGTGGCAGGAGTAGTACTTGGAATACTCGACGATGAAGGAAACATAGCACAAGAGCGAACCATGCAATTGGTCCGGCTTGCCCGTCCGATGCAGGTAACCTTCCACAAAGCCATTGACGAGGTTGAAAATATTTTGGACGGAGTATCCCAGTTGAAAAAAATGGGCGTCGACAGAATTCTCTCATCCGGAGGAAAAGCAACGGCTCTGGAAGGTGCTGAAATCATTAACGGCATGATAGAACTCGGTGATCCTACCCTCAAGATTGTAGTTGCCGGAAAGGTTACACACAAAAATTTCGAGGAGATTTGCGGAAAAATTCACTCCCGGGAGTTCCACGGACGATGTCTGGTTCCATTCGATTCCTTGCCAAAATCCAATTTATAATCTTCTCCAATGAAAGTAGGTCTGACACTTCCTTCCTTCGCCCTGCTCCTGATCTCCCTGACAGGGTATTGCCAGCCAATCCGCCTGACCGACTACCAGGCAGGCCGTCAGACAGGAAAAATCGCAAGATATCAAATCAAGGGTGATTCCCTTTTCGGGGAAAAGCAATCAATTTTTATTGCAGAATTGAAGCATGAGGTGCGATCCACCTACAAATTAGCCATCGGATATTCTGACTCGCTGCTTAAAAAGACATCCCTTTTCGGTGAAGAGAACAAGGCTTTGATTGCCCTGAACGGCAGTTTCTTCGATGTGGAAAAGGGAGGTTCTGTTGCTTATCTGGAATCTTTCGGAAAGGTGATTGCCAGGAACCGAAAATCCGGGGAAAAATGGGCCAAAACCGATTCTCTGCTGAATGGAGCCATCGTAATCGGGAAAAAGGGCCGTCTCAAAATAGAAATAGCCAGGACCGCAAAGTACTATGAGCACTCCAAAAAAGAGAGTGCCGTTCTGGTTTCGGGCCCCATCTTATTGGTCAACGGGAAAATAGTGCGACTTGAAAATTCGGAATTTGTCAGGAAAAGACATCCAAGAAGCTGCCTTTGCAAAACCGGCGAGAAGAGTATCCTCTTCATTGCCATTGATGGCAGAAGTGACATGGCATCCGGAATGAACCTGAAGGAATTGCAGCAATTTTTGCTTCGGCTGCATTGCAGGAATGCCATCAACCTGGATGGAGGCGGTTCTACAACGCTTTGGATCAATGACGGTTATGAAAAGGGGATTTTAAATAACCCCAGCGACAAGGAGGGAGAGCGCCCCGTAGCAAACATCCTGATGGTTCAACAGAAGGAGTGAGCATGAAAACCAGGAAACGCATAACAAAACGTCTCTCCCGCTGTCACTCCGCAAACCAGGATCCCCCCTGCTAAATCCAGGGTTTCCGGTCAATAACTTCAGGGGTGCTCTTGCATAATCAAAGATAAACCCTCAACTTTAACGATTGTATTAATTCCGGTATCTTGGTATATTTCGTTCGCATCCTTTTTCTGCTTTTAGTCGTCCTCCATTTGCATGCAAAAGCGAGCTCTCCGGTGTTAACCAAAGAGGGAACGGCTGGCATTTGGGCTGATCAGGGCGAATTGTCGGAACAACCTTCGCAAAAGAGAGAAGAGAATGTAGAACAGGAAGATCAAAAAAAAGACTCTGTTTACCGCTCCGTTCCCAAACCAAACAGGCTAATGCATAAGTCCACACAGGTTATCCGATTCAAAGCGGATACCACAAAATTGGTGGCAATCGGTTCCCTTTCATCAAATAATGCACTGAACGAACTCGTAATAAAATCCACTTTCACCAAAAATTTGCTGGGTTATTTCATGACTTCGCAACACGCCTCCATGGTTCAGACGGGTATTCAGAGCAGCACCTACTTCAGGCAATTCGACGGAAAAAAAATTGCATCCATCCGGTTTGTCCGGCTGGAACCTTTTGGTTCTTCCCTGCAGGATACGACCATGGTTGCAACCAAATGGATCGAAAAGACCGGAAACAAACTGCACATGAACACCTCGGGCAGCAAGCTCAGCATGCAGTTGCTTTTTAAAGCGGGAGAGCAAGTTAATCCCTTGCTCCTCGCAGAAAATGAAAAGTTGATGAGAGACCTGAGCTATCTGGAGGACGTCGCCATCAGGCTGGATCCTGTTGAAAATAACCCGGATGAAGTCAGCGTAACCATTATTACGAAAGATAAATTTGAATATGGTGTCAGCCTGAGTCTCAGTGCCGATAACAGTGATGTGGAATTTGTGAACGAGAATATGTTCGGGCTTGGCCACAGGGTCAGTCTGGGAATGGCGCAGAAAAACAGTTACCTGCCGGAGATGGGAATCTATTTTTCCTACCAGGTCAACAACATCCTCGGACAATTTGTCAATTCTACATTCGGATATTCGGATACTTACCTTAAAAAAGGTTGGAATCTGGGTGCCGAGAAGCAATTCCTTACTTCTCAGGAAAGAAATGGAGGAGGATTTTCCTATGAGCATGTTTCCAAATACAATTACATCGCTGAGGATCACCCCATCCAATTGGATACGACAGTGGCCTATGTATCCGGAGACATTTGGTTCATGCACGCATTTCCCATTTCGAATAACCAATTGGACAAATCCTTGCTCTCTTTCAGGTTTTATCACCAGGAATTCGACAAAGGAGCGGATGACTCATTCGGGAAGAGCGAATTTTTGCGAAATCACGATTTTTTTATGACCTCTTTGAGCTTCTCCAGAAGAAATCTCTACAAGAATAACCTAATTTATGGTTATGGCGTGACAGAGGATATACCGTATGGTCATTACTATGAAGTGACGGGAGGCCTGGATAAATCGCAATTTGGAACCTGGCCATATCTTGGTATCTCCGTGAACAATGCCTTCATAGACAAGGAAGGAAGGTACTACGGCGGAAAGCTTGCCATCGACGGATTTCTGGACCAGGGAAGCGTAAAACAGGGAACCATTCTGGCCAGTATGAATTTTTTCTCCAAGAAATTCTATGCACTCGGAGATCCGCTCAGGGTATTCATCAACCTTGAACTTCTGGGAGGGATCAACAGGTTCAGGGAGGAATACATCACCATTGACGGGAGGTTTGGTATCAGGGATTTTCACACCAACGAACTGAGAGGGAACGACCGGCTAAAACTCAATATGGAGGCTGTTCGTTACCTGAGATGGAATTTTTATGGATTCAAATTCACCAACTATCTGTACACTGATTGCGCCTTTCTTTCCAAAAGGGCGGCGTCTATCCTTTCGGACGATTTTTATGTCGGGATCGGAGCGGGTCTAAGGATTTACAACGAATCACTTGTATTCAAAATAGTCGACATCAGGCTGAGTTGGTTTCCGCTGACACCGCCGGAAGGGATGAGCCCGTTTGGCACAAACCTTCAAGGACTAACAAAATCTAGATTCGACGACTTTATGGGAAGAAAACCGGACATGATCAGATATCAGTAATTCTCCGAATTAAGCAGGAACCCAACAAAAACAACGATAGCCCTGCCACAGGCAAAGCACTATCGTTTACTCTAATTATTTGTCTGGAAAACGCTTTCTTACACCAAAAGTTACTGCTTCATTTTGCAAGGAACGAATAAAGTAACTTGATAATGTCCAACCTTTTACCTTTGCTATTATTCCAATTGTTTCAACAATTTGCTTGACTGTTCTTTATAGAATCCTTTACCCGATGAGATTGTCCTGAATTGTGCAATGGCCTTTTGCCGTTCCTCAATCCGCAGGTAACAAAGACCTATGTACCATTCAGACTGTTCAACCAACAAGTTGTCTCCTTCCCGTACCACAGATGAAAAGGAACTGATCGCCTTGTGGTATTCACCCAACTCCTGAAATGCTATTCCTGAAAAGAAGTTTACGCTGTAACCATCTTTTTCAGTCACTGCGGCGCTTTGAAGCCACTTCAGGGCGCCGGGGTAGTTTCCCCTGTCAAGCTCCCTCAGGGCGCTATTCAAGGCATTACTTGAAGCGACTGCAGATCTCGAAATGTTTTTACCGCTTTTATATGGTTGATAATAAGAAGCGTACAATTGATCGTCTGTGTAGGCCCTGTGGCGCATCATGGAAGTAAATACGAACAGAAGTACGATCACAGATGCGGCAGCATACCAGGCCATTTTGATTCTTTTCGGTGTGAACACGCCCAATTTCTCACTGATCCGGTTCCTTTCCTCTCTGGATATTTGCTGCAAACTCGCCCTGAGTGCCATCACATCCGATTCGGCAATGGCCCTGTCGACCCCTTTGTGGAAGGCAATATCGGCAGCCAAACCTGCATTAAGCATCAATTCATCCTCAAATTGCGCCAAAGCAATATCATCCATATCATCATTCAGGTATGCATCAATCTCCCCGATTGTTCGTGAATGGGAATATTCACTCTGCATCATGGCCCTCAGGCCTGCTCTGAGTTTTATAATGTCCTGTTCTTCAAGGGCACTGTCAATCTCCCTGTGAAGATCTATTTCGTTGGAAAGAGCTGAATTCATCGTTGCTTCTTCCCGGATAAGCTTTTCCATTTCTTCATCGAGCTCGCAATTGACAAAATCCTCAATTTCGTCAAATGACCGCTCATGCCCGGATACACTTTGACTGATAGACCGCAGATTGGCCCTCAGATCAATAATTTCTTTTTCTGACACTGCTTCACGAACCTCTTCAAAAAGCATCTCGTCTTCGGCAGACATCATTGGATTTTCTGTTTCAATCAACTCTTCCTTCTCGGAAAAAAGATCGTGAACTACTTCCCCGGATGCAACCACATGGTTTTTGATGTGAAGCTGCTGAAGATAGTTTCCAACTGCATTCTCCTCAGGATCAACCGATAGGTTGACAGGATTATATGCTTCCTCCGATAATCCGAAAAAGGCTTCCGCATCTAAATGCTGCTCATTTGGGGAGGACATTCCGGTTTGATTGATAAAATTTTTCAATTGACTTTGTATTGTTATATCTCGTTCAATTCAACATTTCACAGGTCCTAAAAGTTCAAATCAGTTTCCACATTTTTCATGTTTATGTAAAATGGGGTACCAACCGAACGTTCTATATAAAAAACCACGTGAAGTTACGCATTTTCAGCGTCAACTATTTGAATGCCTGAGATCATTCTGTTAAAATCATCTTCGCTAAACCGCCTGGGAATAAGCGTAATCCATTCATCAATATCAGGTGCCTCTACTTAGCACTCTACGTCATTTCAAACATCCGCAAAAATCAGACTTTGCTGCGCCGAATGAAGATAAATAGAAATAATAATAGGAATTACTCGGTGATGATGATAGGGGCTGGGATGCCGTATCCACCTTTTACTGATGCCAACTCTTCGTTTGAAAGCACTTCTACTGTCAGGTAATTAAAATTTTTCATGGTAAAATGTTTTAAAAAGTTATTGTTCTTTATTGTTCCTTGCAACACTTAATACCAGGAAAGACAAAAAGGTAACCCCGATTTTTTAAAAAAAATTAATTTTTTTTAAAAAATAATATAACCATTTGAATATCTGTATCTTAAAATTTCACTTTTTTTCACGTTAAAATCATTTTTTAATCTAATTTTCCGGTATTCAATCCAAATTACCCTTATGCAATATCGGTTTAACTCCCATTTTTATTTATTGCCGGTAATTGTTTTCTGCTGCACCCTGCTTACAGGGTCGCCACTATTTGCCCAGCAGGATACGCAGGAAAGCGAAAAGGAAACATATGCCCGTGCCGTTCAAGCCTTGAACAAAGGATCCTATGACAGTGCGATGAATCTTTTCAATACACTGCTGCGAATCAGGATTGAAAAATATGGAACCGGCTCTATCCCCGTTGCCAATGTAATAAACAACATGGGTGTGATCAACAGTCAGTTGGGATTGTTTGACAAGGCTATTACCCTGTATGAAAAATCGTTGGCCATCTATGAGTCTGCCGGCACCCAGGAGTTGAAACACCTCGCCTCCGTCTTTCAGAATCTGGCTATCTGTTACAATGCCAAGGGAGATATTGAAAAAGCCAGGAGTTATTACGATGGTGCCGAAAGAATTTACCAAAAACTTCCCATGACGGACCAGTTGGTGCACGAGAGCCTCCTGATCAACCTTGCCCAGTTCTTTCTTGATAACAAAAATATTTTGGAAGCAGAACGTTACTGCATGAAATCCTTTGAAATCAAGCCCAATAGCCTGTTGAATTTCAAAAAACTAGTAACGAGTGGTTTAATCCGATATGAAAAAAAGGAATATCAGAACAGCATCTCCCTCTTTAACAAGGCCATAAAACTTGGAGAAAAGGACGCAGGTCAGGATTTTGCGGAGAAGGGGTTGATCTATTTAAATCTTGGAATGGTTTATCTTGCGATGGAGGATTTTGAAAATTCCATGCCAAATTATAAGATAGCCCTTGACCTGATTGGAAAAACTTATGGTCAGCATGGCGTTTCCTATGCTTCCTGCCTGAAAGACATGGGCTTAAATTACTTGCACAAGAAAGAGAACGAGAGCAATCTGGAGGAATTTGTGCAGCAGCGCAAGAAGAATATCCTTACATCACTGGATTATTTTCAAAAGGCACTCATAGCGATTACGCCGGATTTCACATCAAAATTACTCAATGACAATCCTGAACCGGAACAAGCGATAGATAAAATCTGCCTGCTGGAAATCTTACGTACCAAGGCGGAAGCCAATTATCTGCTTGCACAGCTTGATGAGAAACAGGGAAACAACGAGACGGACAACAAGTACCTGAAACTTGCTCTTTCAACCTATGATCTTTCGGTCAAAACCATCCAAATAATCAGAAACGGAATCCAAAACACGGAAAGCAGGCTCTTCCTCTCAGAAAATGAGCACCACGTTTATGCCGAGGCACTGGGAGTTGCTGTCAAACTCTACGAAACGACAGGCGACCGGCAATATTTTGAAAAGGGATTTGAAATCTCAGAACGCAGCAGATCGGCAGATTTTCAATCCATGGTACAGGAGTTAATGGCAAAAAAAATCTCCAGCCTACCAGACTCACTCATCCAAAGGGAGTCTGATTTAAAGGGTGAAATTGCCGCTTATGAAAATTTAATTTTCAATGAAAGAAGTTCTCCGACTCCTGATGAAAAAAAGATTGACCTTTGGAAAGACAAGGTATTTTCCCTGACGCAGGGATACCAGCAGATGGTAGATTTTGTAGAAAAAAAATTTCCCCGCTATTATCAATACAAATATGCCAATCCAATTGTATCGGTCTACAAGATTCAGCAATCTCTCGACAGAAGGGAAGCTTTTATTGAGTATTTCATCCAGGAAGGAAAGAAGATCGGGAGTGAAGAGATTTATACATTTGTGGTTACAGACCACGAATACAGAATTATACACCAACCGATCCGTGCTGGCTTTGACGAAACCATAGATCAATTCTTGAAATTCATCAGAAACGGACAAGTGCTTGCAACAAGGAAATCAGCGTACCTGCAGTATGCAAGAAATGCCAATGATCTGTACAAATTGCTGATAGCACCGGTGGTGAAATCAATGCAGAACTATAGGCTTGTCATTGTTCCTGATGATAAACTCTCCTATCTCCCTTTCGACGCCTTGCTGGCCTCTGCTGCCGACACGAGCCGGATGGATTTCAGAAATCTGGATTATCTGGTCCTGCATCACGCAATTTCCTATACCTACTCAGCTACACTCCTCTATTACTATTTCCAAAATACCTTGAAATACAACAGCAAGGTTGCTGCCTTCGCTCCTGACTATTCAGACGAGCCACAGGTCAACGGATCAGGCACGGATCGTTTTCTACCCTTGCCCGGTGCGGCAGCAGAAGTTACCGGGCTTACCGCACTGATCCCGGGAGACCAGTATACAAAATCCCGGGCGACGAAGCAGATGTTTCTCAGGAATGCAGAAAAATATGACATTTTGCACCTGGCCATGCACACCATTCTCAATGATACTTTACCCCTGTATTCCAAAATGGTCTTCTCGGCTGATTCATCCAAAAAGGAAGAGCGTACACTAAATACCTATGAAATTTACAACCTGAAGCTAAAATCTGACATGGTTGTCTTGAGCGGTTGCAATACCGGATCCGGCAAACTGCAGAAGGGAGAGGGCGTGATGAGCCTGGCCAGAGCCTTCCTTTACGCCGGTTGTCCCAGCATCATCATGACGCTCTGGAGCGTAGAGGATGCCTCCAGTTCTGATATCATGATCGAGTTTTACAGGAACATTAAAAATGGTTATTCCAAAGACGAGGCACTGAGAAGAGCAAAAATCACCTACCTGTCACAGGCTGATCCACTCAAGGCACATCCCCACTATTGGCTCGGATATGTCTCCATTGGGAATCAAACTCCGCTTTTCAAAACAAAAATAGGCTATTTCATTAGCTTAATTATTTTTGTATTTTTAGCAATCGTTTTGGAGAAGTGGTATTTCAAACGAAAAAAGAGAACTATCCAACACAATGATTAACTACAGCAATGAAGAGCTTCTGAATGGTATTTTACGTAACGACAACGTAATTCTTCAGCATATCTACAAAAATTATTATTACAAGGTCAACTTGTACATCAATAAGAATAGTGGAAATGATGATGATGCCAATGATGTATTTCAGGAGGCGATCATTGTAGTTTACAGAAAATTAAAGGCCAATGATCTGGCCATTAACTGTGCATTTGAAACTTATCTCTACTCTGTCTGCAAGTTTCTTTGGTTGAAGCAACTGAACAAACTTAAATCGGAAAAGGAGATGATGGTCGATTCTACCATGATGGAATCGGAATTTGACCACGATTTCTCAGAGCTGGTGGAAAAAAACGACAGGTTCAAACTCTACCAAAAGCATTTTCAGCTCTTGGGGAGCGATTGCCAGAAATTGCTGCAACTCTTCTTTGACAAGGTCCCCCTGAAACAAATTGCACAAATCATGGGGTTCAGCAGCGAAAAATATGTAAAAAAACGCAAGTACAAATGCAAGGAATATTTGGTAACCAGCATCAAACAGGATGTCGGATACAAAAAAATGAGCCAATAGCGGTTTAATCCCGAGTCGGTGCCTGTTCCTGCGACTGACCGGCCTTCCTGAGGATGACGGTTTGCTTGTGTGTTCCCCTGAACAATTCGAAACTCCTGAAACTACAGGGCAATGCCCCATTGAACAATTCAATCTTGCGGGAAGGTTTCAATCCGATGCTTTTAAACCCCTCTTCTGAACTGGAGATAATCCACGCTGTATATCCTGCATATTTTTGCTTCAGTGCATCCCCCACTGCCTTGTAAAGATCTGCAATGGATCTGGCCTTTATTCTCTCTCCATAGGGAGGATTTGTGACGATGATGCCCTGCACAAAAGGAGGTTCCAGCACCAGAAAATCACCGGTCTCCACTTCGATCATCTTCGATAGCCCAGCATTTTTGATGTTGGCACGCGCCATGGCACAACTTTGCGCCGAGATATCCGAACCGGAGATCCCAATAGTTGTCTCCTTTTCATAATCCGCATTGTATATATCAGAAAAAAGGGCTTCATCGAAATCGAGCCAGCGTTCAAAGCCAAAAGATTTGCGGTAAATACCTGCCGGGATGTTCTTGGCAATCATCGCTGCTTCGATCAGCAGGGTACCGGAGCCGCACATCGGATCAAAAAAATTTGTTTCTCCGCTCCATCCGGCAAGCAGAATCATTCCGGCAGCCAGCACCTCGTTGAGGGGAGCTTCACCCTGACCCAATCTGTACCCTCTCTTGTGCAGGGATTCACCCGAACTATCCAGCGAGATTTCACAGTAATCACCCATCAGGTAAACATGAATCCTGATATCCGGATCCTCCTGACTGACAGAAGGACGTTTCCCGAAGGAATCCCTGAAGTAATCGGCAATGGCATCTTTCACCCTGAGTGAAGCGTACATCGAATTGACGAACATCTCCGATTGCACCGTACTGTCGATGGAAAAACTCTTTCCCAGTGTCAAATAATTTGTCCAGGGAATGTTTCTGGTCTGGTTATACAGATCCTCCTTGTTGTTCACCCTGAAATAGGCAATGGGTTTCAGCACTTTTAATGCCGTACGCAAGAGAAAATTGGCTTTGTACAGCATGCGGGTATCACCCATGAAGGAGACAGCCCTGCGCTCCTGCTGGACGGCTTCGGCACCCATTGACTGAAGTTCCATCGCCAGAACAGGTTCGAGTCCTGCAAAAGTCTTGACAACAATTTTAAAATTCTTCACTGAATTGAATTCCATTTATGATTTTGAAAGGTACCACTTTTATCATTGCCTTGTCGCAACAGAGCAGGGTCTAAATGCCGCCGCCAAAAATAAATTCTGCAGTTTTGGCTTTGTTCTGAACAATTCTGGAATAGGGAGGAAGATCGTTCGTAATCCAGATGTTACCACCGATGACTGAGTCATGGCCAATGGTAATTCGTCCGAGGATGGAGGCATTGGAATAGACCACCACATTGTCTTCGACGATCGGATGGCGTGGAATGCCCTTTACCGGATTCCCTGATTCATCCAGGGAAAAGCTTTTGGCTCCAAGCGTAACACCCTGGTAAAGCTTAACATTTTTCCCGATGATGGTAGTTGAACCAATTACGATCCCTGTTCCGTGGTCAATGGCAAAGAAGGGGCCAATCGTTGCTTCGGGGTGAATGTCAATGCCGGTCTCAGAATGGGCCATTTCCGATATAATCCTGGGGATCAGCGGAATGCCGAATTGATGAAGGGCATGGGCAATCCGGTAACTGGAGATGGCACGTATCGCGGGATAGCAAAATACTACTTCACTGAAACTGGTTGCGGCGGGATCACCCAGGTAAGCCGCTTCCACATCAGAGATCAGTACACTGCGGAGCTCCGGCAGTGCTGAGATAAATTCAGCTGCACAGCGTTCGGCTTCAGCCTTTCTGCTTTCCAGATCAGAATTGAACTCCTTGTCGCATACGAAGCAAAGACCTGCCAGGAGTTGTTCCGAGAGCAAATGAAATACCTCATCCACCAGTACACCCATGTGGTAATGAAATGAGGTAGGATGAAAGTTAATTGGTCCGAAATAGCCCGGAAAGATGATTTGCCGCACCTTGTCGACAAAAGTCTTCAACTTTTCTGTTGAAGGCATTGGTTCGCCAGCTCTTTGCGCGTGGGTAACTTCGCCAACCGAGGAGATATCTGTCAGTTTTTGTACCGCCTCTCCTATCGATTCCCTGATTTGAAATTCTGTATGTTCCTTCATGACAATTCCGTTTTTCGTGCTTTAAACCCCGGAGGGTCTTTCCTTTTTTAACGTGAACCGGGAAAATATGTTTTATCCGATGTGGTGATTTCCGAGCAAACGGAGCGCATTGTTCAGCCGCTCATCCCCGAAACCCTCCACTATCTCGTAGTCGAATCCGAACCTCTCAATCTCCCTGCAATACCTGTCAAAAAGCTTCTGTCGCATCTCCCCTCCATTTTCCCTGACCGGATCCGGAATCCAGGGAAGATCTGGCCGGCAGACTAGGAAAAGATCAATTCTGGTTTCGGCGATGTAGGCTTCAATCCAATCGGGAACAGTTCCATAGACTACCTCAAACCAAATCTTCGTGATGATCAGCCAGGTATCCATCACCAAAATCCCGCTACTGACGGACTTTGACCATTGCCTCTCCTCCTCCATCTGGTGTCTGGCAATCAATTCAACGTCCGCAAATTGATAGGGTCTTTCCAGCGATTCCACGTAGGTACGGGCAAATTCAGGAACCAATGTTCCGTTCAGTTTACAGGCCAACGCCGTAGACAAGATCGTTTTCCCTGTAGACTCCGGCCCTGTAACGACTATCCTTTTCAAACCGCCTGTTCTTCGCATACCATAGGATTTAATCCCTTTTTCCACTCAAAATATCCATAAACTGCCAGGATGGTGTATACCCAAAAAAGCAAGGTAGTAGGATACAACTCCTTGAAAATAAACAAACCCATTGAAATTGCATCCACGACCACCCATACCAGCCAATGTTCAATTTTTTTCCTTGCCAGCATCCAGGTAGCGACAATGCTCATCGCAGTTGTAACGGCATCCCAATAGGGGACCTGCGAATCGGTGTATTTTACCAGTACTGTAGCGATCACGGCAAAAAGAAGCACAAAAACGGCCGTCAATTTTAGCCACAATGACTGATCTGTCCTGGAGACCTCCAGGGATTGTCCGGAGGCACTTCCGTGAAACCAGCTCCACCATCCGTATATGCTGATCGCAGCATAGTAAAGCTGCAAAGACATATCCGCATATATTTTGGATGAAAGGAAGACAGCGATGTAGAACAGGGCATTGAGCAGGCCGACAGGCCAGGTAAGGAAATGCTGCCTGATGGAGAAACCAAGGTACAGAAAGCCCGTCAAAGTGCCGCAAACTTCAACGTAATTTTCAACAATCCAATGAAATACCGTCATTGCACGAGACTTTCCACAACTAGGTTCATCACTTACCTGTTCAGATAATGTGCGTATGCCTTGGGATCAGCAAGAAGTTCAATGGCCTTTTTCACCTCAGGATCCTCCTCGATCATCACCTTGTAATAGGTGCCGGATTCGTATAGATCTCGGGCAATCAGGGCCCTGATTTGCCGGAAGATCACCGATTGCAAAATATGGGCACTCTCTTCATCCTTTTTTACACCGGATTTTTCACCCAAAGTCATTAGCTCATCCATCATCCCGGACGAAACCACAAATTTATCGCGGAACGACTGAAAATCAGGATATTTTGTGAGTAACTCTTTCCGGTGCTGGTCAATGTAACTCACCACGTAAGGGAAAAAGATATTTTTTCGGACGAGTGCATTGAAATAAGTATAATGTACTGAGGTATCGAGCGGAACAAAAATATCAGGGACGATTCCACCTCCGCCAAAAACTTTTCTTTTGGTAACCAACGTTTTGGTCATCAGGGAATCGGTATGCAGGATGCTGTCCTTGTTAAACAGTTCTCCCCTTTCGTAACGCTTCACATAATCGTTTCTGTAATTTTCCAGGTTGTCCTTGTAGGGTTTCTGGATGTTTCTGCCGGCCGGCGTATAATAGTGTGCCGTTGTCAGCCGGATCATCGAACCATCGTTCAGCGCAAAAGGCTGCTGAACGAGTCCTTTCCCAAAAGTTCTGCGACCGATGAGTACTCCCCTGTCCCAGTCTTGAATGGCACCTGAAACAATTTCCGACGCGGAGGCAGTCCCTTCATCGATCAGTATCACCAGATTTCCTTTCAAAAAATCCCCATTGGTGGCAGACCTGTAATCCTTCCGCGGGCTATGGATTCCTTCGGTATAGACTATCAGTTTATTGGCCTCCAGAAACTGGTTGGCCAATTCGTAGGCAGCCCCAAGATATCCACCTCCGTTGCCACGCAAATCGAGTACAAGATTTTTTATCTTCCCGTCCTTGTCCAGTTTTTTCATCGCATCCGTGTACTCTTCAATGGTTGTGGCAGAAAATCTGTTCAATTTTACAAAGGCAGTCTCCCTGTTGAGGAGAAAAGCAGCGTCCAAACTGTAGATGGGAATTTTATCCCGGATGATGGTAAAATCCAGCGGCGTGGACTCTCCTTTTCTGATTACCACCAAGTTAACGATGGTACCCTTGTTCCCGCGCAACAAACCATAGACGTCCTGGGTCTTCAAACCTATGGAGGTGATTTTTTTGTCCCCAACCTGGACGATCCTGTCACCGGGTCTTAAACCAACCTTTTCGGAGGGGCCTCCCGGGATGGTGGTCATGACAGTCAGCGTATCCTGAATGATGCTAAATGATATTCCTATTCCTTCAAAATTTCCTTCCAGGGGTTGGTTCATCTCCTCCACCTCACTTTTGGTGATGTATACGGAGTGCGGGTCAAGTCTGCCCAGCAAATCGACAATGGCATTCTCAGTCAGTTTGTTCACATTGGTGGTGTCCACATAAAAGGCCTCCACCAATCGCAGGACTCTGCCAAACTTTATTGCCTGACTCTGAATATCCTGAGCGGCCAATTCAGTAGTCTGGAACAATGAAAAGAGTGCTATGGCCATACAGCCCAGAAAGCTCCAAGATTTATTCTTCACGCTATTGAATGTATATGTTAACAATCGAAAGGGTGTCCGTGTAAAATAGGCACCGTGGTGGCAAAGATAAGAAGTTAAACCCACAAAATTCCCGCCATTGGCAAGACGATTCTTCGTCAGGAAAATTAGTTTAAAAAAAAAGCCTGCAACTCGCTTGGAACTGCAGGCCTGATTTCGTTTTCTTCTTTCAGACGGATAGTGCGAACTTGCCTGATATGGCGACTTTGTACTCCTCCAGTAAATCCGTAAAAAGCTCCTTGACGGAGATGATTCTATCAGTTTTCCAGACATTGCTGCCGGCAAAGGCATAACCATTTCTGAAATTACCGCGCAAGGCAGAGGCAAGTGAGGCCATGATGCAATAGGGAGCTGTCGCAATATCGCAGGTTTTCACGCAATTAACAGGACAAACCGTGGGGCGTCTCTTCCCACTGTCAACATCATCCAGAAATGAGCAGCTGATTGCGCGACCCGGCATTCCAACCGGACTCTTGATGATTCTGACATCCTCTTCCCTGGCCAACAAATAAGCCTGTTTGAAACCATCCGAAGCATCGCATTCAGTAGTAGTTACAAATCTTGTACCCATCTGTACGCCGGCTGCACCCTTCTGCAGGATCTGGGCAATGTCCTCCCCAGTATAAATTCCACCTGCAGCAATGACAGGTATCTGTTTCCCGTATTTCTCACCTATTTCATTTGCTACTGCTACAACCTCTTCAATAATTTTTTCCAGGGAGTAGTTCTCGTCAAAAATCTGTTCGACCTTGAATCCCAGGTGGCCGCCTGCCTTGGGCCCTTCTACCACGATGGCATCCGGAAGGTAGTTGTAGTTGCCATACCATTTGTTGCAAATCAGCGCAGCGGCCCTGGCGGAGGAGACAATAGGCACCAGTTTTGTTTGTGCATCCGGTGTCAGAAATTTTGGAAGATCCAGAGGCAAACCAGCCCCGGAAAAAATAATGTCCACTTTTTCCCTGATGGAGGTAGTGACAAGGTCCGCATAGTTGGAAAGTGCCACCATGATATTGATCCCAAGTATGCCGTCCGACTTTTCGCGCGTTTTGCGAATTTCAGTGGTCAAACCATAGATGCAGTTTTCAAGGTAATCGGAAGAATGATCCTTGTACAGAAATCCAATTCCTGCCGGGGAAATGACTCCGACTCCGCCCTCGTTGGCAACTGCAGAAGCCAGTCCGGATAAGGATACACCTACACCCATTCCACCCTGAATAATGGGAAGCTTTATTTTCAATCCTCCGATGTTCAATACTTTCATAATTTGCTTTTTAACAGTCGCATGAAATACCTAACTTGTCGTCATCGGTGAAGTGAACATTTTCTCCCGGGTATTCCATGGTCGTAGAGTTTTTATTTCTAAGTAACCTGTGCATTGACTACACAAGATTAGACATAGAATTTTTACCCACCAAGAAATTGGGTTATGCTGTCCAAAAATGGTTGAAAACAGTGATTTTTGGGATGAATAGCAATTTTTGTGGGACGAATTTCAACTGCATAACCCCGGGATGGGACTAATTGAGCTTCTCTTTAAACACCGGAATCCAGTTTCGGGAGACAGGAATCGGAAATTCGATCCCTTCCAGTTCCAGGTGGTATCCGCTGGCGGTTCTTTTCAGCTTTTTTACCTTGTTGATGTTGACCATCCAGCATCTGTGGCATTTTAACATCACGTCAGATGTGGTCAATGCCTTTTCCACGTTGATGAAGGACTGTCTGAACAATCTTTTTCGAACGGCCAGTTTCCTGTCAATCCAATAGATTTCGACGTAATTCCCAGAGGAGTGAATCAGGACGACTCTTTCTACCTCCTCCGCAAAAGCCTGCTTTTTATTTTCTGCCACCAGACGGACGGACTCCTGGGCGGGAGGGTTCTGGAAAGCATTGATCTCCTCCTTCAACCAGCTTTTACCGGAATCAATCATGTTGACGACTTTCATCTTCAGGGAAAGGTTGTAGCTGATCAGGTTGAAGAGTACTAAGGGCAAAAGGGAGAGGGCTCCCGTCCGGAAAAAAGGAAGATCTGTATAGGAGATGGTTTTGGCCAACCAGGCCATACCGGTAAAAACAACAAACAGATTCAGGAACATCCAGAAATTCCAGATTAATTCCTTGCGGATGGTCCATTTCGCAGGGTCAAACATCTTGGGGAAAAGCCCCGGAAAGAACAAGGTATTCAGAAACAGGGTTGCGGCGGTCAGCAATCCTGTACCCAAAACAAAGTATCCGTCGTGTTCAGATTTGAGAAAGTTGATTCCGAGCGGCTGAATGTAGAGCACAATGAGAATAAATCCCATGCTAACCAACAAAATCGTACGCGCATTGTGCTTAAAATTGTTGTTGAACTGGTAGGGTTGATTTAAATTCTCAAACATGTGCAAGTTTACATTTAGTAGATTTCCATCCTTTCAATGGAATGGTTCAATAAACAAAGTGGGACTGGACAGGCTGTATGTTTCCGCTAAGGACGATCTCCTGCTCCTCAATTCTGCCTTTCATGGCCCCGACGATGGCATTGTCGCCCTCCATCATCTTGCCCTTGAAGGTGATTTTTTTCTTGTCTAACTTCAGAACGAAGGACAATTCAACGTTCCCTTTTTTGCCAATTTTCAAACGATAATCTGAGAATTCGCCCTTGAAACTACCGAACCCGGGAAAAGTGTTGGAAACCATCGAAACAGATTTCTGCAGCGTGAAATTTTCCTTGTTTACCAACAAAAAATTGCCTTCCGGTTCCAACCCGGCCAATTCTCCGGCCCTGTTGACCACTGCATAAAAACTCAGCAGAAAGTTCTGACTTTTAAGTGCAGCTACCGCCTCGTCGTAATCCCGTTTTCGTTCAGCATTGTTCTTATTGGATTTCTCCTTGCGTACCATTGCTGCCGTGACCGGCAGTGAAACTGAAACTGAGATCACGAGGAGCAACATCAGGGAAAGCGCTGTTTTCATAGTTGTAAACTTTATACAAGTTGGTGATTTCTATTCCATTTCTGCCGTCCATTTCCAACAAAAATGGTCACAGAATTCAGAAATATACTTCTTTTTTTTGAGAATGCCCTCCTATTGGTCTGAAAAATGCAAAAGCCCCGGAGAAAACTCCGGGGCTTTGCGGTCTGGACGGGACTCGAACCCGCGACCCCCTGCGTGACAGGCAGGTATTCTAACCAACTGAACTACCAAACCAAAAAGGATAAGAACTTGCTATGCGGTCTGGACGGGACTCGAACCCGCGACCCCCTGCGTGACAGGCAGGTATTCTAACCAACTGAACTACCAAACCAAATCGCATCAGACATAGTTTTAAACAAAACCACTGCCCTAAAAGCTGGGCAAATATACGACTTGTTTTGTTTATCTGCAATGATGGTTTAATAAAAAAAGGAAATGGCCTGGCTGCTGCTCAAATCAGAAAAGGTCAGATTTGGAGCCATTGCATAGTAAATTGATTACCAAATAATTTGAACCATCTAACTCTCCAAGTGGCCGGAAGAAGGAGAAGTGCACACTTCCATATTCCCGCTCCTCGAATAGGTTTGGATGGGAAGAAAAATTGTCACTCTTGCCATGTTCCAGGATGAGCATTCCCCCTTTATTGATCAGCCCGTGTTTCAGAACAAGATCCGGGATCTCTTTGAGACTCTTCAGTTGATAAGGAGGATCGGCAAAGATAAGGTCGTAATTTTCCGTGCACCTGGGAATGAATTTCAACACATCGTAGCGCAACAAATGGATGGTCTTCTCCAACTTCAGCTGTTGAATGACAGAGGAGATAAAGGCATAATGGACATGGTCCATTTCGACACAGGTGACATTGCTGCATCCTCTCGAAGCAAATTCGAAGGAGATGCTACCGGTCCCTGCAAAAAGATCCAGAACTTTGGTCTCTTCAAAATCTATCCTGTTGTTCAGAATGTTGAACAGGTTTTCCTTGGCAAAGTCAGTGGTCGGCCTGGCCTTAAAATTCTTTCCGGGGTTGAAGAGCCGCCCCTTCATTTCGCCGCCAATTATTCGCATTTGTAAAAATCCAAAAGTGAGGTAAAATAGTGTTCAGGCAACTGGTTAAAGGTATAACTGTAGCTGAACCGGGAATTTGGCTTCGCAAAGAGCGTCTTCCTGATGTATTTCTTAAAGGTCTGGTAAAGTGGATCGGTTTGCGGCAGTTGCCCGTGCAGCAAGAGTTCAGTCGTATCCGGAGCCAGTTTAAGTTGGTCAAACACGTACAGCACATAATAGATGACATCACTTTCACCGGAATAGTTGAATTGGTTGCTCATCAGCAATTTTGTTCCCGACAAGACCACCAGTTCAAAATAGGAACGGAAGAAATTCAGGTGAACCTGGTTTCTTTCCGGAAAATTTTTGTTCTCCTTCAGGGCGCGTTCAACCAGGGGTAGCAGGTTGTGTCTGACCCCAGCCTTAGGAAATTTCAGCGTTAAAAATTCCCTTAGATTTTCAGGAATCGTGTAGATGCACCAGGCCTCTGCTTTGGGTAAAAAGGTCTTGTCAATATTGTAGCCTTTCTCCATCTCGTGGTTAAATCCATAGAATTTTTCGGCCGAACCGGGCTGATAAAATACTTGCGGTACCAGGGTGAAATTCTCGGGAGAATAGACAATATCCACACTCTTATATTTCAGGTTTAACAGCTCATCCTGGATCATCAATTCGCGCACCTTCATAAAAAGTAAACGTGGTCGTTTGAGGAAAAAATTGGTGAATTTCAATACCGTGTATTTTCCTTTGGGGATATCCAGAATGGCATATGCAAACCCATCCAGACTGATCTGAATGGACAAATGGTATAGATTACTCTGTTCCTGATCGAAAGTTTTGTCGATAAAACAGATGTCCTGCATGGATTCTTTTTATAGGTTCTTCATCACTGCCGCCAATTGCCTTTAGCCTTTGCCTTCAAGTAGGATGGAGCCGTGATATATGTTATTTTTGTCTGCGAATGATTGACAAGAAATTTAAAACTGTGGTTCTGAATTTCTTAATTTCTTTCGCAATAAATTGGTTTACAATCTTCAAATTTAAAAAATATATTCGACTCTCGTAAATCGGTTGACAAAATATAACAGTCTACGGAAACGCCAATCCGTCAGTTGTTGCAGAAACAAAGTAAAGTAAAAATGGATTGGNCACGAATCCAGACAGTTAAATAAAATATCACCTCCCGAAACAGGCTGNAAGAAAAGTTCACGCCAACCGATAATGATTGGTAGGTGTTCCAAGCATCAATAAATTAAAAAAGAAGCCAATGAAAGATTTTATCTCGAGTCTGATCCTGCAACAGCTGGGGCACGAACCAACGATGGGTCAAAAAGAGATGATCGACAAACTTGCCGCCTTTGTTTCTGCCCCGGAAGCCGATTCACTCTTCCTGTTAAAGGGATATGCCGGTACCGGAAAAACAACGGCACTTAGTGCACTGGTAAAAGTTCTGGACCAGTTGAAATTGAAATTTGTTCTGTTGGCACCAACGGGTAGGGCAGCCAAGGTGCTTTCCAAACAGAGTGGAAAGTTAGCTACCACCATCCACAAGAAAATTTACAGGCAACAAAATGCGGCAGATGGTTCAAGCAGGTTTTCCATCGACAGAAACCTGAGCAAGAATACCATCTTCATTGTGGACGAGGCCTCAATGATATCCAATCTTCCGCAAGACCACAGTGTTTTTGGATCGGGGTATTTACTCTCTGATTTGATTGAGTATGTTTCGGCAGGATTTAACTGCAAGCTAATTGTTTCGGGAGATACCGCCCAGTTGCCTCCTGTCGGGCTCTCCATCAGTCCTGCTCTGGAAGCAGAAGAACTGATGCTATTTGGAATGGAAGTAATTGCCATCGAGCTGCGTGAGGTTGTGAGGCAATCGGCTGATTCCGGGATTCTGGCCAATGCTACTGCCATCCGGAACAGGATACTCGAAGAGGCACCTTCAGGATTCTGGCCTTTGCAACTGAAAGGTTTTCAGGATGTGATCCTGCTGGGAGGAGATCAGCTCATTGAAGAGATTGGCAACTGCTACAACAAACTTGGAATGGAAGAGACCATCGTCATCACGCGATCCAACAAACGGGCCAACCTGTTCAATCAAGGCATCCGTCAGACCATTCTCTACCAGGAGGAGCAGGTGACCAAGGGGGATCTGCTGATGGTAGTCAAAAACAACTACCATTGGTCGAAACAGTTGGAAGAGCTGGACTTCATTGCCAACGGTGACATCGCCGAGGTTATCCGGATCAAGAAACAGGAGGAGCGTTATGGCTTTCATTTTGCCAATGTCGTTTTGCGACTGATTGATTACCAGGATCTGGAAATTGAATGCAAGGTGCTCCTTGAGACCCTCAAGGCAGAGGCACCGGCATTGACTTCCGAAGAGAACAAGCGGCTTTTTGAGTCCATTTCAGAGGATTATCTGGAAATCCGCAACAAACGTGATCGGTGGAAGAAAATCAGGGAAGATCCTTATTTCAATGCACTCCAGGTAAAGTACGCCTATGCCGTAACTTGCCACAAGGCGCAGGGGGGACAATGGAAGGCTGTTTTCCTGGACCACGGCTACCTGACAACCGAAATGATTGACAGGGAGTTCCTGCGCTGGTTTTACACGGCATTTACCAGGGCCGAAGAACGGCTCTACCTGGTGAATTTTCACAAGGACTTTTTCAAAGACCTGAGATAACCAAAGTTGCAGTCAGGTCCACATGATCTTGTTTCCATCCAGATTTTCGTACCCGGACTAAAGTTCAAAACAATCCCCGTCATTTGCCGGATAGGTTTCCGGAAAGATGACACGGGCTTCGTTCACCAATGGAGTCACCTCCTTGTACCTGGAAGAAAAATGTCCGAGCAAAAGCTTTTTGACTCCGGCCTGTTTGGCCAGATCAGCGGCCTGCACAGAGGTGGTATGGTAGGTTTTTTTTGCCAGACCTGACAGATCAGCTGCAAAAGTTGCCTCATGGTACAACAAGTCAGCCCCTTCAACCATTTGAATTGTCTCCTTGCGGAAGATGGTATCCGTACAAAAAGCATAGGTTCGGGGTGGCTTTGCCGGAAGAGTAAGTTCCGTATTGGGAACCACTGATCCGTCCGGAAGAATCAAATCCGCACCACTCTTGATGTGGTGCCGCTCGGAAACCGGTATGTCATATTTCTCCAATGCCATCTTGTCGAGAGGAAGATCGGAAGGAAGTTCCTGAAAAAGGAAACCGCAGCAGGATATTCTGTGTTTCAGGGGGAATGAGGTAACCCTGATCTTTTTATCTTCAAAAACGACCGCACTCCTTCTGAAATTCAAAGGATGGTAGGTCACTTTCAGCTCCGTTTCTTCATTCATAAATTTCATCATCCCCTCCATCATTTGCGGGAGATCGGAATGTGCATAAATGTGCAACTCACCCTTTTTCCCATACAGCGAGAGCGTGGAGATCAGTCCTGGCAGACCGAAAATATGGTCTCCGTGGAGATGGGAAATGAAGATGTGATTGATTCTTCCCATTTTAAAACCGAATCTGCGCAACTGAATCTGGGTACCCTCCCCGCAATCGATCAGGTAGAGTTGTTCGTTGAGTCTAACCACCTGAGCCGTCGGAAACCTGTGTGANGTTGGCAGTGCGGAACTGCTTCCAAGAATGGTTACCGAAAACGCGTTCATNTGACAGGGTTTTTTAATGGGAAAATGGTCGAAAATTCAAAGATAAAAAAACCCGGCCAAAATTAGCCGGGTTTTCTGGTATGATGTTTCAGTNACTTATCAGCACTTAAAAAGGGATGTCGCAGTCTCTCTGGTCTCGACAACGGTCAGAATTTCTGCAAACCCCAGCATATCCAGACTATTTCTGATCTGGACGGAGAGTCCGCAGAGTACCAACTTCCCATTTGATTCCATGCAGATACGATTGCCCAACAAGAGTGCACTCAAGCCTGATGAGTCGCAAATGCTGCAGTTGGAAAGATCGATAAGAATGTTTTTCTCTCCGCTTCCAACGATGGCTACCAGTTCCGATTTCAGTTCCGGAGCGATCACTGCATCCAAATTTTCCGTGTTTACAGTGAGACAGGTATGCGAAACATTTTTTTGAATACTGAATTTCACGATGAAAAGCTTGGAAAACTATTTCTTCTCGTTTTCTTCCATTTGGGTACGCAGTGCAGCCAACTCGCTGATGTCGCCAAGGGTTGTCTTTTCGATGTTGTCTTTCACCGTTTTAACACTCTTTGGAGCAGTTTGTTTGGTAGCAGCTTTCTTCTTGGCTGTATCCTCAGTTTTCTTCACATCTTCGTAAACACGTGAGTGAGAAAGGATGATCCTCTTGGCTGATTTCGAGAATTCAATGACTTTGAACTCCAGTTTTTCATCCATTTTCACGTGGGATCCGTCTTCTTTCACCAGGTGACGTGGCGTTGCAAATCCTTCCACTCCGTAAGGAAGTGAAATGACGGCGCCCTTGTCGAAGAGGTCAATGACAGTGCCTTCGTGGATGGAATCAACTGTAAAGATGGTTTCGAAAACATCCCATGGATTTTCTTCCAGTTGTTTGTGGCCAAGGCTCAACCTGCGATTTTCCTTGTCGATGTCCAGAACCTGAACTTCGATTTCAGATCCGATGGAGGTGAACTCGGAAGGATGTTTGATTTTCTTGGTCCAGCTAAGGTCGCTGATGTGGATCAAACCGTCTACACCCTCTTCAATCTCAACAAATACACCAAAATTGGTGAAGTTGCGCACTTTGGCGGTGTGAGCCGTACCGATGGCATATTTGGTTTCGATCTGAGACCAAGGATCATTCTTCATTTGCTTGATACCCAGTGACATTTTGTGTTCGTCACGGTCGAGAGTCAAAATGGTAGCTTCCACTTCGTCTCCGACTTTCAGGAAGTCCTGGGCCGAACGAAGATGCTGTGACCAGCTCATTTCAGACACGTGGATCAGACCCTCAACGCCGGGTGCAATTTCAATGAACGCGCCGTAGTCTGCGATGACGACTACTTTGCCTTTCACAACATCACCAACTTTAAGGTCTGCACTGACATTGTCCCAAGGATGGGAAGCAAGTTGTTTCAAACCAAGTGCAATTCTCTTCTTCTCATCATCGAAGTCAAGGATAACCACATTGATTTTTTCGTCCAGTTGAACGATTTCGTTCGGATGTGCTACGCGGCCCCAGCTGAGGTCGGTGATGTGGATCAAACCATCTACGCCACCAAGGTCAATGAATACACCATAGGAGGTGATGTTCTTGACGGTTCCTTCGAGGACCTGACCTTTTTCAAGTTTGGAGATGATGTCCTTTTTCTGCTGTTCCAGCTCGGCCTCGATGAGGGCCTTGTGAGAAACCACCACGTTTCTGAATTCGTGGTTGATTTTGACAACTTTGAATTCCATGGTTTTCCCGACGTAGATATCGTAGTCACGGATGGGTTTCACATCAATTTGCGATCCCGGCAGGAATGCCTCGATTCCGAATACATCCACGATCATACCGCCTTTCGTACGGCATTTGATGAATCCGGTAATAATTTCGTCGTTTTCAAGGGCAGCGTTGACGCGGTCCCAGCTGCGCATGGCGCGGGCCTTTTTGTGGGAAAGGGTTAACTGGCCTTTTTTGTCTTCCAGCGTTTCAACATAAACCTCAACTTTGTCGCCAACTTTCAGGTTCGGGTTGTATCTGAATTCGTTGACCGATACAATACCGTCGGATTTGTAGCCAATGTTGACCACCACCTCACGTTTGTTCATGGAGATCACGATACCGTCTACACACTCTTTTTCCTGAAGAATGGAGAGTGTATTGTCGTACATCTCGGTCATAGATTGTTTGGAAGTTGAACCGGCTGTGGGTTTTTTGCCTTCAAAGGCATCCCAGTCAAATTCTTCTTCGGTTGCCTTGGCAGCCGGGGCTTCAACCACTGCTGCTTTTGGAGCTACAACAGGCTCTTCAACAACAACTGGCACCTCAGCGACAACAGGTTCTTCAGCTGCAACAGGTTCTTCAACTGCAACAACTTCCACTACTTCTGCTACCGGTTCTTCCACCACTGCAACTGGCTCTTCTGCAACCGGAGCTTCTTCTGTAACTTCTACTTCCGGAACCACAGACTCCACAGGGGTATTCTCCACTGTTTCGTTTACTTCCAGATTTTCGTTGATTTCACTCATTTTAAAGTTCTCCTGAAATTAATAAATTAGACATTATTTTGAATGGGCGCAAAGGTACATTTTATTCTCAAAATATCAAAGCGGTCTCAAAAAAAATTTCCGTTCCTTAACTGCCTGATTCATACGCCTTTTAAAGTGGAATCAAATCGAGATTTCTAACCACAATCCATCCCGAATTCTGTTGCTCCAAATAGCCTGTTGATTCTGCTTTTTCATGCAACTTATGAACCAGGGAACCAACCTTCCTTCTCATGGGTTATTGCAAATCGGAAATAAAATTTACCGGGAAAGAGCCCCTGTTTTTATCCAAAGTAAGCTCAATTCTGTGTATTTTTAGAAAAATATTTAAGCATGGCACAGGAAATAGAACGCAAATTCATGGTTTTGGGCAGCGAATTCAAAGCCGAGGCCAGCAAAGCGTACCGGATCATCCAGGGCTATCTCTCTTCAGTACCTGAAAGAACGGTCCGGGTCAGAGTCAAGGGAGACAAGGGATACCTTACCATCAAGGGACCTGTCGGTGAGTCAGGCATTTCACGTTACGAATGGGAAAAGGAGATTCTTGCAGATGAAGCAATTGAACTTTTGAAACTTTGTGAGCCTGGAGTGATTGAAAAGATGCGCTACGAGGTAGTTTCCGGTCACCATATTTTCGAAATTGATGAATTTCTCGGCGAAAATCTAGGGCTGGTAGTGGCCGAAATTGAACTATCCAGCGAAGAGGAAACGTTTGTCACTCCCCCCTGGATTGGGAAAGAAGTGACCGGAGAGATCAGGTATTACAACTCCTCCCTCATAAAAATACCCTTTGCAAAATGGCAGGAACAAAATGCCTAAAGTCCTTTTTGCTTCCATATTTTGTTTTTATCTTCTGACAAAATCAGGCACAACTCTCCAGTGCCTGAAATGGACATTGTAATTTCTTGTAAATAGTTATATATCTGATATTTTCATTTGCAAATTATTTGAATTAAATTACAAATATTTGAATGCACTCCTTGAATAGAAGATCGGAAGGACCAATCCCGGAATAACCTCTTAACGCGGTTGTAACTTTTCCTTCGCATCAAATTCATTTAGTCGGTCAAATATCTGCATTACCGTGATTGTCATTGCGTCATTTAAAACCAATCATATGATAAACATCGCGTTGTTCGGTCCGCCGGGAGCGGGAAAAGGAACACAATCCTCCTTCCTGATTGAAAAATATGACCTGTTTTACATCTCTACAGGAGATTTATTGCGCAAGGAACTTGCAGAAGAGACCAAACTGGGTCTTGAAGCCAAAAGCATCATTGCGGCAGGCAAACTCGTATCGGATGAGATCATCGTTCAGATTCTGGAGAAGACCATCAAGGAAAATCCGCAGGCAAACGGCTTTTTGTTCGACGGATTTCCGCGAACCTTGATACAAGCCTATATTTTGGAAGGATTGATGATCAAATTAAACAGTTCGCTTAGTTGTTTGATCAGCATTGAGGTTCCGGAAGATGTATCTGTTGAAAGGCTGATAAACAGAGGATTGACCTCTGGCAGACTGGACGACAATGAACTCGTCATCCGAAACAGATTGAAAGAATATGAAGATAAGACATTGCCTGTGCTCAATTACTACAAGGAGAAGGGCAACTATGTCGCCATTGACGGCAACAAGGAGATTGAGGAGGTTACGGCGCAAATTGAGGAGATCATCAACAAGGAGTTGAGCAAAAAACTGATGAACGTGGTCATATTTGGCTATCCGGGTTGTGGCAGGGGTTCTCAGGGGATTGAACTCTCAAGAAGGTATGGCCTGGAATACATTTCAACCGGCAGAATGCTGGAAGAGGAGATCGAAAAGGGCACCGAACTGGGAAAGCGGATTACAGAAATATACGAAAATGGGGAACTGGTCCCGGATGAAATTGTCGTCCCCCTGATTCTGGAGAAGATCAAAAACTCCAAAACTGTCAAGGGATTTATTTTCAAGGGATTTCCAAGAACACTGGTTCAATCCTACATTTTGGATGGTATCCTGAAAAAACACAACTCTTCTATTTGCAAAATTATTGACATCCAGGTCAGTACACTTGAATTAATTTCCCGCCTCAGCGAACGAAGCAAAACCGGCCATTGCAAACCCTACGACAGCAGCACAGAAAAAATTGTCAGGAGGCTGAAAGACCATGAGAACAAAACAATCCCCGTGCTGGACAAGTACAAGGAGATCCACGATGTGGCCATCGTGAACGGGGAGGCACCATTTGAAATAGTCTTCGAAAGAATGGCTACTGAAATAGAAAAAGGCTTTAAAAATTTGAGATGATAGATGAAAATGTAAAGATTCACGATCAGTTCTCCCTGGAGATGAAGGTTGGATTTGTTGCCAAGCAGAAGCAAAAAATCAATGACTTTGCCTTCAATGTGTGGATGTTCATTCCCAATAGCCTTGACATCAACAGATTCACCTATACAAAAGATGATTTTTACAAGGATTTGACTTCACACATCCGGCTGATTACACCAGCTTACCTGCTCAGAACCCTGGCCGATCCCGCTGCTTCACCGTTCTGCCTGCTCGAAAAATCTTTCAATGTACTCGCCAATGATCCGAATAAAAGCAGTCAGTTGGATTATGAAAACCAGCTGAAGATGTATTTATCCATCCTGAAAAGTTCGCTGCGGGAGGAGGTGTCGCACATCATCAACAGCAAGCTCGACATTGACAGGGATTTTCTGGTTGACTCCTACCTGTTGCATGTGAACAGAATTGCAAGACAATACCGGTCTTTGCGGCAAATCATCAATGTTCCTTCCGTGTCAGACGAGCTGATGGACTATTATCTTTTTGGGGACGAGTTCATGTCGAATCTCGTCGAAGAATACACCTTTCGGATGATTGAACTGCTGAAGATCCACCATCCCCCGGTGTGTGAAAGGAAAAAGGAGAGGCTGCTTGCAACGATCAATGAGGAGAAGTCATACAAGGGAACCAATGGCTATCTGGTAGTCGAAAAAAAAGAACATTCGAAGAATCAGGAGTTGGTTTTCAGGTTGAGTATGCTGAAAAAATACATCGAAAGCAATTTGTTTCTGGACGTAAAAAAACGGAAGGACGGGGTCTTTGTAGAACAGCTCCTATTCAGTGTTGCGGCCGGCTTGTCCATGATATTTGCGACATTTGTTGCCTTCTCTTTCCAGCAGAAATACGGGAGTTTTACGGTACCTGTTTTCGTTGCGCTGGTCATCAGTTACATGCTGAAAGACAGAATCAAGGAGCTGGCCCGCTACTACTTTGCGCACAAGCTGAGCAGGCGTTACTTTGACCATAAAATCGACATCAGCACCCACAACCACGAAATCGGATGGGTAAGGGAGAGCATGGATTTTATATCGGAGCAAAATGTACCCAAGGAAGTTCTGGAGAAAAGGGATCGTTCTCCCATTCTGGAAGCCAACAACAGGGCTGGCAGTGAGAGCATCATCCTCTACCGCGTTTTGATGCAGCTGAACAGGGAGAGCATTGATGCAAACAGCGATTATCCGGTAGCCGGAGTCAATGAAATTTTCAAGCTGAACATCTCCAATTTCATTCGAAAGATGGACAATGCTGAATTTCCATTGTATGATATCACTGAAGATGAAGATATTGAAATTGTATCCGGTGAAAAAATCTATTATCTCAACCTGATTCTTCAGGCAAGTGAAGATCTGCATTGGGGCTACAAAAGATACCGGGTGGTATTTAACAGAAAAGGAATACATAAAATTGAAACATTTTTATAGCGCTTTTTTGAAATAGAAATTCCAATTATCGTTCGGGTGACTGCTTTTCTATTATCTTTACTTTTCCCAAATGAACCTACAATCAGGCAAAGGAATGAAGATAATTGTCACTGGATCAAAAGGTCAGCTCGGACGTTCCATAGAGGAACTCTCCTCCGGTTATCCGGAACTGGCTTTTGTATTTACGGATGTTGAGGAGCTGGATATCTGTGATTCAGCGGAGGTCAACCATTTTTTTGAAGTGGAATCTCCTGCCCTCGTCATCAACTGTGCGGCCTACACAGCCGTCGACAAGGCAGAGAAGGAGGTGGTGCTTGCCGATAAAATCAATCACCTGGCCGTTGCCAACCTGGCGCAGGCTTGCAAAAAAAACGGATCCCGGCTGATTCACGTTTCCACGGATTATCTCTTTGATGGCACAAAATCGAGTCCCTATCACGAAAAGGATATTGTAAGACCGCAATCTGTGTACGGCATAACGAAACTTGCCGGTGAAACGGCTATCCTTCAGTGCAGGATTCCTTCCATCATCATCCGCACCTCCTGGTTGTATTCTGCTTATGGATCCAACTTTGTAAAAACCATGTTGCGGCTTGGCAGGGAACGGAGTCAAATCAGCGTGGTCTCTGACCAGGTTGGTGCGCCTACCTATGCCGGAGATTTGGCCAGGCTGATCCTCGACATTGCCAGGCAGACTGCCTCGAATGAAAAATCTTTCATTACGGGTATTTATCATTATTCCAACGAAGGCGTTGCCAGCTGGTTCGATTTTACCAAAGCCATTTTTGAGTTTCAACCGGAGATTACCTGTCAGGTAAATCCGATTGACACCGCCGCCTATCCTACTCCAGCCGCCCGCCCGGCCTATTCTGTTTTGAATAAGTCAAAAATCAAAACTACTTTTGCCGTTGGGATTCCCTATTGGAGGGACAGTCTAAAATTTTGTCTAATCAAATTAAGCAAGGATGAAAACGAGTGAAATTCCCGAAAATGTTCTGTTGAAAGCCCAGGAATGGCTGAATGAAAAATACGATGCAGCGACCAGGGCCGAGGTAAAAAGGTTGATGGAGCAAGAGGATCCGACCGACCTCATCGATGCCTTTTACCGAGACCTGGAATTTGGCACAGGAGGTTTGCGTGGCATCATGGGCGTTGGCAGCAACAGGATGAACATCTACACAGTTGGCGCAGCAACGCAGGGACTCAGCAATTACCTGAAGATGGCTTTTGCACACCTTCCACAAATCAGTGTCGCTATCGGGCACGATTGCAGGAACAACAGCAGGTTGTTTTCCGAAACTGCTGCCGCAATTTTCTCCGCCAATGGGATCAAAGTTTACCTTTTTGAATCGCTCCGGCCTACGCCTGAGCTCTCCTTTGCGATCAGGGAACTGGCAATGCAAAGCGGGATCATACTCACAGCCTCACATAATCCCAAAGAATACAATGGATACAAGGCTTATTGGGACGATGGATCTCAAATTGTGGAGCCCCACGACAAAAATATCATCGATGAAGTGGAAAAGGTGAAGGTCCAGGACATTCGTTTCAAGGGAGTCCCTGAATTAATTTTTTCGCTTGGCGCGGACATGGATGAGCGCTACCTTAAAAAAGTGGTCTCCATTTCCCTCTCCCCGGAAGCCATCAAACATCAGCACGACCTGAAGATCGTCTATACGCCGATTCATGGTACCGGAGTCAAACTGGTGCCGATGGCACTGGCCAAAATGGGATTTACCAACGTCATCCACATTCCTGAACAGGATGTGGTCAGCGGAGAATTCCCAACGGTCATTTCACCAAATCCGGAAGAACCGGCTGCACTGGTGCTGGCGCTGAAAAAAGCGGTAGAAGTGGATGCAGATCTGGTGATGGCAACCGACCCGGATGCCGACAGACTCGGGATTGCCGTGAAGAACGACAAGGGAGAGTTCATCCTCGTAAACGGAAACCAAACAGTTTTGATCTTCCTGTATTACATCATCACAAAAAGAAAGGAGCTTGGCCTGCTGACAGGCAAGGAATACATCGTCAAAACGATTGTTACCTCCGAGCTGGCGGCTGAGATTGCCGCCAAAAACGGCGTCGATTATTACGATTGCTATACCGGATTCAAATACATCGCGGATGTGATCCGTGAAAACGAAGGGCAGAAACAATACATCGGCGGTGGTGAAGAGAGCTTTGGATTCCTGCCCGCAGACTTTGTCCGCGACAAGGATGCCGTCAGCTCCTGTGCCCTGATGGCGGAAATTGCAGCCTGGGCCAAGGACAACCACCTCACCCTTTTTGAAATGCTGCAGGATATTTACCTGAAATACGGTTACTCCAGGGAGAAGATGAAGTACATCGTCAGGAAAGGCAAGGCCGGTGCAGAAGAGATTGAACAATTGATGGTGAAATTCAGGAACAATCCGCCCAGGCAACTTGCCGGATCACCACTGCAGTGGGTGAAGGATTACGATTCCCTGATCCAAAAAAATCTCTTGACCGGAGAAGAACGACCCATCCACCAGAAAACCACCTCCAATGTGCTGCAGTTCTTCACCGTCGATGGGACGAAAGTATCCGTCCGGCCTTCAGGCACCGAACCCAAAATTAAATTTTACATAGAGGTGAAAGCCCCATTAAAATCAAGGGCAGAGTTTGATGCCGTTGAATTGGTGACCGCTGAAAAAATAGATTTGGTCATGAATGACCTGGCAATATAAATAAACTAGTAGATTATGAAAAAATTATTATTTGTTCCCGCAGTGATTTTAGCTTTCACGGCTGTTGCCCAGAAAGCCGAGCCATCCAGAGAAGAGTTGGCCAAGATGAAACCCGAAATGACGGAATTCTGGGATCCGGAAGTCGCCGTGGTTACGCCGGGCCAGACGCCAATGGACGCCCCATCGGATGCCATTGTTTTGTTTGACGGTACCAGGGAGAGCTTCGATGCCAACTGGACCAACGCCAAGGGAGAACCTTCCGGATGGACCGTTGCCGACAAGTGTGTGACTGTCGTCAAGGGAGCTGGCATCATCCGCAGCAAAATGGAGATGATGGATTTTCAGCTCCACATCGAATGGCGTACGCCGGCCGAGGTGATTGGTGAAAGCCAGGGTCGGGGCAATTCAGGTGTTTTCCTCCAGGGAAGATATGAGTTGCAGGTATTGGACAACTACCAGAACAGGACCTACCGCAATGGCCAGGCCGGTTCCATCTACAAACAGTATGCGCCGCTTGTCAACGTTTGCAAGAAACCAGGAGAATGGCAGACTTATGACGTCATTTATACCGCTCCCCGCTTCAAGGAAGACGGAACCGTTTTTTCACCAGCACGGGTAACCGTTTTGCAGAATGGTGTATTGGTTCAAAACAATATCTCCCTTTTCGGACACACCGAATACATCGGAATTCCCAAATATGAGGCACACGGCGCCGCCGGACTCGAATTGCAGGATCACGGCAATCCTGTCAGCTACAGGAATATCTGGGTTCGCAAACTTTAAAACAAGTGACTAAAGTGAACTAAAGTGCCTAGAGTTTCGATTCCCCATCCCAAGCACTTTAAGTACCTTAGCTCACTTTAGTCACTTTCGTTCACTTTAGTCACTTTCGTTCACTTCTCCAAATGGAAAAAATCCTCATCCTAGATTTCGGTTCCCAATATACCCAGTTGATTGGCCGCAGGGTTCGCGAGTTGAATGTCTTCTGCGAGATACATCCTTTTAACCACTTTCCGGCGATCGACGGCTCTGTAAAAGGAGTGATCCTATCGGGAAGCCCCTATTCCGTCAGGGATGAAAAGGGGCCGCGAATAGATCTTTCCGGAATCAGGGGAAAATTGCCGTTGCTGGGCGTTTGTTATGGAGCCCAGTACCTGGCTCATTTCTATGGTGGTGAGGTGGCCGCCTCCGATTCAAGGGAATACGGCAGGGCCAACCTGAAGTGGATCAAAGAGGAGAGTAAGCTTTTCAACCACATCAGCGACAATTCACAGGTCTGGATGTCTCATGGGGATACCATCGTCACGCTACCCGAAAATTACACGGTTTTGGCCTCGACAGGCGATGTTGAATATGCTGCTTTCAAGGTCAACGGAGAATCTACCTACGCCATTCAGTTTCACCCCGAAGTGTACCACACGACCGAAGGTACGCGACTGCTGGAAAATTTCCTCGTAGACATCTGCGGTTGCAGCCAAAACTGGACCCCTGACTCTTTCGTTGAAGCTACCATCACGCAGTTGCGCCAAAAGCTGGGCAACGACAGGGTCGTGCTGGGCTTGTCGGGGGGCGTCGATTCAAGTGTGGCCGGCGTACTGCTGCACAAAGCCATTGGAACCAACCTGACCTGCATCTTCGTCGACAATGGCCTGTTGCGAAAAAACGAATTCAACGATGTACTTGATTCCTACAAAGGTATGGGCCTCAACGTCATTGGGATTGATGCCAGAGAGAAATTCTGGAACGATCTGAAGGGCATTGTCGATCCTGAAAAAAAGAGAAAAACCATTGGCAGGAATTTTATCGAAGTGTTTGATGTGGAAGCCCACAAAATTCAGGAGGTCAAATGGCTGGCGCAGGGAACCATCTATCCGGATGTCATTGAATCTGTCTCCGTGAATGGCCCTTCTGCGACCATCAAATCGCATCACAATGTGGGCGGACTGCCTGAGAAGATGAAGCTAAAGGTTGTAGAACCACTCAATTTGCTTTTCAAGGATGAGGTTAGAAGAGTCGGGAAAGCCCTCGGCATCAAGGAGGAGCTTTTGGGCCGCCATCCTTTCCCCGGCCCGGGTCTGGGAATCAGAATCCTTTCGGACGTAACACCAGAGAAAGTTCGGATTCTGCAGGAGGCAGATGCCATCTTTACCCAGGGATTAAGGGATTGGGGCCTCTACGACAAGGTATGGCAGGCAGGAGTTATGTTGCTCCCGGTTCAATCCGTAGGGGTAATGGGAGATGAAAGGACCTATGAAAATGTGGTTGCACTCAGGGCCGTTGCATCTACCGATGGAATGACCGCAGACTGGGTTCATCTTCCCTATGAATTTTTAGCCAAGGTATCCAACGACATCATCAACAAGGTGAGAGGAATCAACAGGGTGGTGTACGACATCAGTTCCAAACCGCCGGCAACCATAGAATGGGAATAAGCTAAAATTGAGGCGCGGTGCATCGCGTCTTTTTTTTGTCCTCTCATCGGAGATTCGATGAAATGTCTTTGCTAACCGACCACCACCAAATTTTCGGGTAACAATTTTTTTTCGCCGCTCCAACGGTAGGCTGTCAGCTTGCCGGTAGTGTCCACACAGCTATCCAGGCAACAGATGTTTTCCTGCAAGATTTCCGCACCTTCCGACAGGCAATAGTGTCCGAAAAATACGACGGGCTGATCCGGTAAATAGGGTTCGAAGAGAGGGGCAATTTCTTCGGGAAAATGGTAATCCGGCAGAATAAATTTATTGCCAAAATAGAGTTGCCGGAAGGTCATGTTTTTGGGGTTGGTCCACCATTTGAGCGTAAAAACTTTCCTGCTAAGGCCTTTGCTGCATTTGATGATCAGGTCTTTCGGGCTTTTGAATTCCAATCCTTTCAGCAGTTTGTAGACGATGACGGCCATGTCCGGTCTTTTTTCGTGCATCTCCCGCAGAAATTTCTTTTTCAGCCTTCCCTTGGGCAGATATTCCTTTAGTCTGTCAATCTCCTGATCGTTCCAATAGGCATGCGCAATCCTGACCTCCCCCAGATCCAGAAAGAATGGTAGCGTTCTCATCCACTTCAGGTGATCTATCCATTCCGCTTCCAGACTCTTAAAAACCGTCAGGGTTTTCTGAATCTGCGTCCTGTTTCCGGCGATGTGACGAGACATAAAAGTGCCATTGTCGTCTTTGATGTGGTACAGAATGGAGCCATATTCGTGATTTCCAAGGATGGCCAGCGCACTGCCGGATTCGACCATCTCACGAACCAGTTGCAGGGTCTCCCGTATTTCAGGCCCCCTGTTGATAAAATCGCCGACAAAAATGGCGGTTCTGTTGGAGTGGCGCCAGCTGCCGTCAGATCGTTTGTATCCCAGTTCGGTGAGCAGCCGTTTCAATAAGGTCGCATATCCGTGAATGTCTCCAATGATGTCGTATCCGTCCATGTGCACACTGAAATTGCCGGCGCAATTCGGCAGGGATCAGTTTTACCCGCTCTAAAATTTGATTTGTTGCACAATTTACCAAAAATTATTCGGAAGGAGAAGTACCTGAATTAAAAAAGATAAAAAATGCAATTTTGTCTTTCAAAAAACTTCTCCTTTGTTTAAGTTTACATCCGGGCGCCATAAATTTTACAAACCAGCTAAATTTAGGATATTGAATCTTGACAGGGTAGTTCCGCTTTGCCTATACCGTTTCGAAACCAATGGAGGATCGCCCAACCACAATGACTAAAACCAAAGACAGAACACACATATATAACATTTATTCAACTACTTATGAATATCAAAAAAGAAATTTTCGGCCGGTGTCCAAAGGGAGAGAAAGTATTTCTTTATACCCTCGTAAACCCTAACGGGATCGCTGTAAAAATCACCAATTACGGTGCCATCATCACCTCCATCTCCATGCCGGACAAGCAAGGAAAAAAGGAAAATGTCGTACTCGGATTCAACACGCTCGATGAATATCTATCGCCGGAATATCTCTCCAGCTATCCCTATTTTGGCGCAGTATGCGGCAGGTATTGCAACCGCATCGCCGGAGGTCAGCTCGCCCTTGATGGGAACAAATATCAACTTTTCATCAACAATGGCCCGAACTCCCTCCATGGCGGACAGACCGGTTTCGACAAAATGGTGTGGGCTCCCAAAACCATTGAAATGCCGGATTTTGTGGGATTGGAATTAAAATACCGCAGCATACACCTGGAGGAAAATTACCCCGGGAATCTCGATGTCAGCATCCTCTACAAACTGACGCACAAAAATGAACTTCAGATCGAATACAAGGCCGTCACGGATCGCACCACCGTTGTGAACCTGACCAATCACACCTATTTCAACCTGAATGGCGGTAAAGAAAATGTGCTTGGCCACCAGTTGCACATCAACAGCAAAAAACGGACCGTGAACGACTCCAGTTTGATCCCTACCGGGGAAATTGCGGATGTTACCCATACCCCCTTCGATTTTTCGGTCAGTAAACCTGTGGGTCAGGATATCGGCGCCCTGTCGGATGGATATGACCTCAATTATCCGCTGGACAATCCTGACCACAAATTGGTCTTAGCAGGAAAACTCTCCGAACCACAAACAGGAAGATCAGTTACTGTTTTCACAACCGAACCAGGTATTCAACTATACACCGGCTATTATATCCCGGCATTGGACGGTCGTTTCGGCCGTTACAGCGGTCTGGCCCTCGAAACCCAGCATTATCCAGACTCACCTAATCATCCTGAATTTCCCTCTACCGTTTTGCGTCCGGGTGAAATCTACAAATCAAAGACTAACTTCCATTTTGAAACAGGTCATTGAAGAACGAGTCAGTGGCAAAGATGGTCCGTGGCGGGGTACTATCCAATCCTGGATGATCGCGTCCAGGAAGGGTATTTACAATTATCCCAAAAAATGGTATTTTCGTGAAGAGAATAGAGCTGAATTGCAGTGAATTTGACCGACCCAAATCATTGCAACTGCTGAAGGCATGCAAATTTCAGTGGTTGGGAGTGATCAGGCAGACAATTAAACCAAATGTGTACGAATGAAAACATTGATCGAGCTTTTTGAAAAAAGTGTTCAGAAATTTCCGGACAATCCCTTGTTGTGGGAAAAAATTACAGATAAATACGAAGCCAACTACTTACAAACAGATTCAGCAAACCGTCTACCAGTTTGGTGCCGGACTGATGGCGCTTGGTCTGGGGAAGGGTGAAAGGTCCGGCTTGCTTTCAGAGGGCCGAAATTTTTGGCTGATCAGCGAACTTTCCGTTTTGTACTGCGGAGCCATCAATGTGCCGCTTTCCGTCAAACTTGAGGCCTCTGAGCTCAAATTCAGGATTGAACATTCCGGGGCGAAAATGATGATCATCTCTTCGGGACAGGCATCCAAACTGGCAGAAATCATCGATCTACTCCCTGCATTGGAAACCGTAGTCGTTCTGGATGGCGAGGCCAGAGCCGGATCCAAAGAGATTTCTGCAAGCGAGGTGATTGCCAAAGGCGCAGTCTTTCTGTCCAATGAAGGGAACAAGAAAGCATTCGAGGAGGTCTGGCAAAACATACAGCCCGATGATGTGGCCAACATCTCCTACACCTCAGGTACCACGGCAGATCCCAAAGGAATTATGCTGACGCATTACAACTATACGATCAATGTGATTCAGGCAAACAACGTGCTGGATATAGGGTCCGAATACATCACGCTGGCAACCCTTCCCTGGGACCACTCCTTCGCGCATACCGCCTGTCTTTATACCTTTATGATGAAGGGGGCCTCCGTTGCCTCCATTCAAAATGGCAAGACCCCTCTCGAGACCCTGCGCAATGTGCCGCAGAACATTCAGGAGATCAAACCCTACATCATGATGAGTGTGCCTGCCCTTTCCAAGAATTTCAGGAAGAACATAGAAAAGGGGATTCAGTCCAAGGGGGCCTTCACGGAAAAACTCTTCAACCATGCCCTACGGGTGGGTTATGCCTACAACGGCGACGGATGGAACAAGGGCTCCGGATGGAGGGCACTGCTCAAACCTCTCGTAGCCTTGTACGACAAAATCATCTTTTCCAAAATCCGGGGCAACTTCGGAGGTAACCTCAAGTTCTTCATTGGTGGAGGAGCCTTGCTCGACATCGAACTGCAAAGATTTTTCAGCGCGATCGGCATTCCTGTTTTTCAGGGATACGGATTGACGGAGGCCTCCCCCATCATCTCTGCCAATTCACCGCTGGCTGTTAAATTTGGTTCATCGGGAAAAATTGTCAGTTACCTGGAAACAAAAATCGTGGACAGCGACAACAACGAACTCCCTACTGGCCAAAAAGGTGAAATCATCGTGAAGGGCGGGAACGTGATGAAGGGTTACTGGAACAATCCCAAGGCAACAGCAGAAACCATCATCGACGGATGGCTGCATACCGGCGACATGGGATACCTTTCAAAAGACAACTACCTGTACGTAATGGGACGCTTCAAGAGCCTGCTGATAGGCAATGACGGTGAGAAATACAGTCCGGAAGGAATTGAGGAGGCCATCGTCGACCAATCTCCAATCATTGAACAGGCAATGCTGTACAACAACCAAAATCCATACACCGTCGGCATGTTCGTACCCAACATCTCCGAAATTGGGCGGCAGCTTGAAAAGCTGGGAATAGCCCTAAAAAGTGATGCCGGCTACGAAAAGGCGCTGGAAATGATCAAAAATGAGGTGGATCAGTACAAAAAGGGTGGAAAATATGAGAATATCTTCCCGGAGAGATGGCTGCCTGCTTCCATCCTGATCCTACCGGAAGCATTCACAGAACAAAATCACATGCTCAACAGTACCATGAAGATGGTGCGGGGAAAAATCACGGAGCATTATGGCAACGAAATCAACTTTCTGTACAC
>TBL_comb47_HYPODRAFT_10000279_pt1 | contig 66896 bp, 66 predicted proteins | sample TroBogypolimnion_40_FD_10682 | JGI IMG/M metagenome (IMG submission 10682)
GTCTACGAATCCTCAAATTCGGTAATATACTTAGCCCCAATTATTTTCGACGCAAAATCTCTAGATGAGTGAGCTGTTACGCTATCTTTAAAGGATGGCTGCTTCTAAGCCAACCTCCTCATTGTCTGAGAAATTTCACCTTCTTATCTTACACTTAGTATATATTTAGGGACCTTATTTTGAGATCTGGGCTGTTTCCCTTTTGGCTAATGGAGCTTCGCCCCCATAGCCTAACTGCCGTGTAGTGGCCTCTGGTATTCGGAGTTTGATAGGATTCACGAGATTGCTCCCTGTTGAATCCTTCCAGTGCTCTACCCCCAGAGGGTAATCACGACGCTAGCCCTAAAGCTATTTCGGAGAGAACCAGCTATTACCAGGTTCGATTAGCTTTTCACTCCTTACCACAAGTCATCCGAAGACGTTGTACGATCTACCGGTTCGGACCTCCATTCGTCTTTCGACGAACTTCATCCTGCTCATGGCAAGCTCACCTGGCTTCGGGTCTTATGCATGTTACTTTAATTTCGCGCTATTAACACTCGGTTTCCCTTTGGCTTCGTCGTTTTAGCCGACTTAGCCAGCAACATGAATAAACTCGTTGGCTCATTCTTCAATAGGCACGCCGTTGTCCAGCCGAGGCCGGACTTCGACTCCTTGTAAACATACGGTTTCAGGTCTATTTCACCGCCCTAATCGGGCTGCTTTTCACCTTTCCCTCACGGTACTAGTTCACTATCGATTTTTAAGAGTATTTAGCCTTAGCGGTTAGTTCCGCTGGATTCCCCCCGGCCATTCATGTCCTGGGGTACTCAAGAATAACAATAAAAGAGATAAATTATTTTCGTTTACGGGACTATCACCCCCTACGGTATTGCTTTCCAGCAATTTCAACTAATAATTTATTTTTTGACTCCTCTAGTAATCTACATTGTCATCTTACAACCCCCAAATCTTGCGACTTGGGTTTGGGCTTCTTCCTTTTCGCTCGCCGCTACTTAGGAAATACATATTTGTCTCTATTCCTCCTGGTACTGAGATGTTTCACTTCCCAGGGTCTGCTCTTTTATTATAAAAATAAAAGTTATCAAGGTTTACTTGATAGGGTTTCCCCATTCGGAAATCTCCGGATCAAAGGTAGCTAAGCACCTCCCCGAAGCTTATCGCAGCAACGCCACGTCCTTCATCGCCTCTTAAAATCTAGGCATCCACCGTACGCTCTTAAATTTCCTGTTAAGAAATTTGAAAACCACAATCCTGACATTACATCAGGATACAAACAAAGCTTCAAAAAATTTTCATCTCGACCGCTCGAGAATCAAAAATCCTTTAAAACTAATCTCTTGTCTATGACATATTAAAAGACCCCGAAAGCCATGACAAGATTTAAGTTTTCAAAGATTCAAGTATTTCTGGCTAAATAAAAAACCGCTCTCCGAGCGGCCTACAGACAAAAGATTACGTCTATTACCGCTGCCTTCTTAAGCTGTTTTTTATGGTATTCATACTGATAAAAAGAGTATATACGAAACAAAAAAAGATGTCAACTGGGGACATCTTTTTTCTAAAAAACTGCTAAATATAATTATTGAACCTTGGTAATTGGAGACATAATCGGCAAATTACCAATTTTCATATTATAGGTACCATTGTCTTTTTTTAGTGCAACCATACTTTCCAAATTTGAAAAACATACCCCATATGAACTGCCTGGTGCGCCTGTAGATATTGCATCGGCTACTACACTAATGGTTTTTGACTGACCGTTTAAAATTACAAGATTTTGTGCATCATCATAACTTGGAAATCCAGCAATGTACGTGCCTTCCCCAAAATTATCAGAAAAATCAGTAAATTGTTTAGTAGTCTTGTCAGTCACAATTCTATAGTTGGAGCAACCAACAGTATCTCCCGAAGTATCATTACCACTAATTATTTCTGGAACAACTATATCGCAACCTTGAGCATTAAGTTTGAATTTAGCAATAGTAACATTGTTCGTTCCTTTTGAAACTGTTTGATCAGTTCCAGAAACTAGAGAAACACTTAAATTACAATTTGCAAAGTTGTTAGAAACAGGAGGTGTAATGGTCGGAGAAATAATAGAAGTATTTTCCGCTATTGCGCTATTTAAAAGAGCCCTAGTCTTCGGTCCAAAAGTACCACTAGTAGAAGTAAAACCATTTGCTATTTGTAATTTTTGAATCGCGGTAAGCGTCTGATTGCCAAAAGTTCCATCAGCTTTACCTACAAGGAATCCTTTTTGAATCAAAGTATTTTGAAGAGCTTTAACATCTTCTCCTTTTGATCCAACTTGTAAATCTCTGCCGAAAATAAATGGTTTGGTTGGGTTCGTATTAATTATTCCTGGATTATTTATTGTAAATAAATTATTCGACAAATCCCCTAACCCAGGCATTTGTGCCGATGGATCATTCCTGCTTACATAAATTTTGAAATTTTTACCATATGGCAAAGATGTTCCATTTTCAAGAGTAACAGGTAATGTAATTAGCTCTTCTCCGTCATTTGCTGAAAAACCACCACTTGATTGAGAAAGCGTCCATGTTGGATTCTCTCCCGAAGGTAAAATAGCAGATAATGATATTTTTATATCAATTCCACCCGCCGATATGCTTGGGGTAAAATTGCAACTTTTCCACTTTACTGTAATTTGTTGCCCTGCTTGATAAACTTCTCCGCCATTTGGGGAAAGGACAGTAATAGAAGGAGTAGTAGTTGAAAGACAATCACTAACTGGAAGATTGTTGTTGACTAAAGCTTTAACTTGAGAAAAACCGAAAACCAAAAAACTTAAAACGATTAGAAAACCTATATATTTTTTCATATTTTTAAATTAATAATAAATAATAATGAATTAATTCTAACATCAACTTCATAAATACTCAATGCGTCGAAAACCTCTACGTTTTTATTGAACACATTTCGTAGACATTTTTGTTGAAGTAAATGGTCCATCTACGTTTCCACCATTACGCCATCCACTAATCGTTTCCAATTTATAATCTTCTACCCTTGTAGTATTTGAGAAGAATTTTTTACAATAAGTAAGTTTATTCAAATCCGCACCAGACATTCCATCTGAATCAGTAAACCAATTGCCTTGTGCGTCAACATGTTGATTTACTTTTCCATACCAGTACATGATACGAGGGGTGGTATCATTAGAAGAATTTGTAGCAACATCATTTATAGTAAATAAGTTATCAGAAACACCATAGACAGTACTTGATATATCGTATGGATGTTTTACTACGAGAATTTTGAAATACTTTCCGAATGGTCTCCCTGAATATTGTGAAGGAAGAGTTACTACTTCGGACCCGTCATTCAACACTCCGGAGAGCGTCAAATTAGCCGCATAATTTGATCCATCAATACCATTACCAGCCGGTGAATAATGTTGAATAAAAATATCTACAAGAGTATCGGCAGAAATATTGCTACTCTTCCAACTTACTGTAATCTGTTGTCCAGCTGTGAATATTTCTCCACCATTTGGCGAAAGAACTGTTATTGGAGAAGTTGAAGTAATCGTTCCTTGTGATACACACTTCGTAGACATTTTAGGAGTAGTGTAAGCACTTATTCTACTTTGGTCTTGCACATTCCCTCGATCCATCCAGGTTCCAATTGTCTCTATTTTGTAATCTTCTATGCTAGTGGTATTTGGAAACCACTTTTTACAGTAAGTTAATCTATCTAAATTGGCTCCTGAAACTCCATCTGGATCTGTCTGCCAATTCCCCGTTGCATCAACATGTTGATTTACTTTTCCATACCAATACATAATGCGAGGAACAATATCATTTGGGATTACAGTGTTAGACTTTATTGTAAAATAATTATCAGAAATATCACAACCTCCTTCCATCTGACAAATTTTTACATAGTAATACCCATTTGGGAGAGAAGAATTTAAGGTAGAAGTCCATGAGCCCTCGTCCGGAATCGTTACTCGAGGTAATTCTATAAGATTTTGTACCAAATTTTTGTTTTCGTCCAAGAGAACAAGGGTCGCTACTGCATTCGTTTGTGATTTAACACTCTTCCAGGTGGTAGTAATTGATTGTCCTCCCGTAAATGTTTCCCCTCCATTTGGAGAAAGAATAGTAATGGATGGAGTATTAACGTCAGACGGATCGATTTTAATCGGTGGTAATGGTTTTATGTCATTTAATTTAGAAATATCTTTTTGAGACAAGTTTGAATTTAAAGATATCAATTGTTCATTTTTTATCATACTAATAGTATTAGCATCAACTTTTCCTGTTGCATTTATAAAATTCGCATCCTTTTGATATTTTTTAACCGCATCTCTTGTTAACGTACCATAATACCCTGTTGGATTTGTAGAAAGAAAACCTTTTGTTTTTAGAATTTTTTGAAGAGCACTAACATCTGCTCCTTTGGAACCAACATTAAGAACTCTTGTAATAGCAACCGGATTAGAATTAGCAATTTCTGTTTTATTTAGATTATCAGTAGTTGTAACAGCTTGGACTTTTGAAACTCCAAAAACCAAAATACTCAAAACGATTAAAATACCTATATATTTTTTCATATTTTTAAATTAATAATAAATAATAATGAATTAATTCTAACATCAACTTCATAAATACTCAATGCGTCGAAAAACCCTATACTTTATTGAACGGTAAATGGATTATCGCTTGAATCACAAACATTAGTTCCAGCTCGACACACGCTAATTTTATATGTCCCAGCGGGAAGATAATTATTGTTTAGGACAGAACCAACTTGCCAATTATAATTGGAGCCGAGTACATTTTGTGCAACTGAATAGACATAGGGAGCTGTAGCAATACAATTACCAACACAATATGTAGATATTGAAATATCATAATATTTTATCAGATATGCACAAGGTGCCCCATTTGGACAATTAAAAGTCATATTATCTTGCCAGTTTATTTGGAAATTATTTCCTCGATATAAAGTTTCTCCCCCATTCGGTGAAAGAACTGTAATTGAAGATGTTGGATTTATTCCTATTACATTCACACTCAAACTTGTGCTTGCGCTTCCTCCAGAAGGACATGGACCAACAAAACATTCTAAATTACTTTTTACTGTAAAGGTTGGGTTGTAAGTTCCCGCTTGAGAATAGCTATGAGTGAAAGTGGCTGATTGTTGGGTAGGAAGGGGTTGCGGATATATAGCTACTCCGTTTCCATAAACCATATTGTCTCCCCAATTTACAGAATACGAGAGGCTCCCACCATTAGGACTAGAAGCATTGATAGTCCAAGTTCCCGTTTGATTTACATTTAATGATTGCGGACCAGAGACTCCAGAGATTACTGGGTTATTGGAATTTGGATAAATATCACTGCAAGTCAAGTTTTCTACCTTCCCTCGAGTGATTGGCCCTACATATCCGCTAATCGGATAAATCCCGTTAGCACTTTGAAAACTTTTTACAGCGTTAAAGGTTAACAAACCAAAATATCCAGTCGGTTCACTATTTAAATATCCTTTAGATTGCAAAAAATCCTGCAAGGTTGAAACTTCTCCGTTTTTATTTATATCTCTATCTCTATATCTAAGATTATTTACAATAGACACACAATTTGACGCCTGTGGATTGGGATCAATGTCCCCTCCTTGAGCAAAAGACGAGAGCCAAGGAGCTAAAATAAAACCTACAACAAACAAACCTAATATATATTTTTTCATGACTTTATTTTTAATTAATAAATTTACCTACACAGAGGTAGACGTTCCAAAATGCTGTTTCCTTACACAATTAACTGGTTATCTTAATTTCTTTATAGTATTATAATCCTATAGATTAAAGGTAAAAGTAAGAAACAATGGACTTAAACGTCTTCCTATATGGAAACAAATATCACCGAAACTTTCAAAAAAATATATGAAGAACAATCGGACTCAATTTTTCGATTTTGTTTAACTCGAGTATCTAACCGAGAACAAGCTTTAGATATTACTCAAGAAACTTTCTTACGTTTATGGAAAAGTTTTTTAGAAGATAAAAAAGTATTGAATCATAAAGCTTTCTTATTTGCGATTGCTCATCATTTAATTATTGATTGGTATCGTAAAAAGAAAAGTATTTCTTTGGATAAGATAATAAACAACGAAAAAGAATCATATGATGTGCCTGATGAAAAAACAATAGACAATATTGAAGTGGGAGCAGAAGGGAGATTTTTACTAGAAAAAATAAATGAATTGACACCAACCTATAAAGAATCAGTCTATTTGCGATATGTTGAAAATTTAACACCCCAGGAAATAGGAAATATTTTAAATATATCAGCCAATGCAGCTGGAGTCCGAGTGAATCGAGGCTTAGAAGAATTAAGAAAAATAACAGGTTATAATAATTTAGAAAAATAATATGGAAAACGAAAATATCCAAAACGGAATAAAAGAAATTAAAAATATAAAAATGACCCAAAATGAGAAGGAAAACATTCTTAAGAGTGTTTTAAATTTCTCTGTTCCCCCAAAACCTATCAAAAGCCCCTATTCTTTTATTTCCATTTTCCAAAGAAATCATTTTGCTTATTATCTAGCAGTATTCTGTTTAATTATGGTTTTAGGCGGTGGAAAAATTTATTTTAACAATCAGGCAGGACAAAAAACAGGAAATCTAGCTACTATCCAAAACCCAAGAGAGACGAGTGGAATAGGTCAAGAAAATTTAAATACCAAAAATCAAGATTTCTCAACAAATTTTATAAACCCTTCTAAAAATCCAACTTCCTATCCTGTCGGCAACCTTTCTCAGGGTATACCAAATCCAGTAGCCATGATGGCTCCAACTATGGGAGAGACAAAAGCAAACCCAAACTATACAGATATAGCCTCAACAATTTTTACAAATTGGCTTAATAAGGAAGGGACTCAAAATGGTGGCCTGCTAGACTATAAAATAAATAAGATCGATTTTATAGTGGCAAAAACAAATGCAGGAGGACAAGATTTATCTTACTTCGGATCTGATACCACTAAAGATGCATTCATTGTTTCCGTAAACTATTCGGTGCAATCAACTCCAGAAAATAAAATCTATTGGGAAGCTGGGAATGGAACAATCGGCACAGACGGATGGATTTTAAATAAATCTCTTTTTGTAACTATAGATAAAAATAACAATGGTTATTTTGTTCAAAATGCCGGTACTGGATTATAATTTTTAAAAAAATTAACAACGAAAAAAGACACCAGGAGGTGTCTTTTTTCTAAAAATCCTTTGATTTTAATTATTGTCGGTGAGACATATCTTCTCCCAATTTTGAAATAAATCTTCCTGCAGCATCTTTTGCACCCAAGCCAAAAGCAAGAGCACCAGCAACAGCAAACATTCCGATTATTCCAGCAAAAAGAATTTGCATATAAGCAGGAGCTACTCCAAGTTGTCCAAAGGCAATAATGAAAGCAAAAACCCATACAGCATATTTAGCAACAGTTCCAAGCATATTTGCTGAACGAAGATTCATAGCTTTTGCTCCAGCTACTATTGCTTTTGAAAGAGCATCAGCTACGACAGTAGCGATTATCAAAATAAAGGCAGCAATGATTACTCTTGGTAAAAAGCCAAGAACATCAGTACCTAAGAAGGTTGAAATTGAATCCAATCCAACTAAATTTAATGATGGAATCAAGAAAACGATTATTATAAACCACTTAATCACTTGCCCAACAAAATACCCTGTATTTAAATTCATTCCAGCTCTCTTCATAAACTCATCAGCCTTGATTGACTGAAATAATTTATCAATCTTAAGAGCAGTAAAAACATGTTCGAATGCTTTTGCAACGAGTGAACCTAAAACCCAACCAATAATAAAGAAAACGATAGCGATGATGAGTCTTGGAGCAAACTGAATAAAACCCCACCACAAATTTTGAAGGGATGCATTGAAAACGTCACCCCATGTAAACCAAATGTTATTCATAATAAATAATTATCCTTAATAATAATAACTTTTTTAAGTTTCGACCTTATAAAGTTCAATGGCTATATTATATCAATTTCTAAGGTTTTTTTAAAGTTTGTGTGGATAACTCTAAACAGGCTATGCCTGTCGAGCGACCTTAAGATTTAGCTCTTTAGTTTGCAAAATCACTTCATGGGGAAAATCAACAATGTCCCGAACGAGCTTATCATACATATTCATCCTATAGCTAAATTCTTTAGTATCAAAGACAGCATAGGCAAGCTCTGTCCCAATTTCAGCCTCTAATTTATGGATCCCATCATCTATTTTGCCCCGTTTCATCTTGTCTCCAACGATTAAGAGATCAACCCTACTGTCTTTATTTTTAATAAAAATACCAGCCACAATCAACAACTTCACTTTCCCAACTTTTTTAAAAGTTTCTAAAATCGTTTTTCTGTCCAAAGAATCTGAATTTATCAGAAGATTTTCAACTTCAGGAGTATATTTAAAAGACGAATCAAAAAACCATTCATTATTAGAGTGTTTTTTAACAAAATTGACAGAAGACAACAGCTTTAATTCTTTTTTAATCAAGTCTGCATTTACTCTGCTTCTTTTCACGATTTCCTTGTTTGTAAATCCCTTAGTAGGATTTAGCAAAAAAAGACGCATTAATTTCACTTTTGCTGGGCTACCAAGTATTTTCCCTAGAATTTCCATATCTACTATTCTACTGCTTTTTAAATAAAATACAACCCCTCCTAGCCTCCCCTTATCAGGGGAGGAACGAAAAATCCCCCTGACAAGGGGGATTTAGGGGGTTATTGTTTTTAATTTATTTCAATTCTACTTTACCACCTGCTTCTTCAATTTTTTTCTTAAGTTCTTCGGCTTCTACCTTTTTCATTCCATCTTTTAAGGTAGCTGGAGCTCCATCCACTAAATCTTTCGCATCTTTAAGACCAAGACCTAAAACTTCTTTCACTACTTTCATTACCGCAATTTTTTGCTCTCCGGCAGAGGCAAGCACAACAGTAAATGAATCTTTCTCTTCTACCGCTTCAGCGGAAGTGGCAGGACCAGCGACGGCAACTGCTGCGGCTGATACTCCAAACTTTTCTTCTATTGCCTTGACTAAGTCATTCAGTTCTAAAACTGATGCACCTTCAAGGTCTTTCATAAATGAATCAAATTTTGACATAATTTTTTATATTTTAATTAATAATCTTATTTTTTCTTTGCCACTTCGTTAACAGCAAGTGCTAAACGTTGCATTGGCGATTTAAGTAAGAAAGCAATTTTTGAAAGCAATACTTCTCTGGAAGGAATAGTTGCAATCTCTGTCATTTTCACTCCATCTACAAATTTTCCTTCAAAGATCCCACCTAAAATAGCAAGCAAACCTTTATGGGTTTTTTGAAAATTATAAATTTCGCGAGAAGAAGCTATTTCATCTTCCGAATATGCAATCGCAACTTCTCCTGGAAGTTCTGGCACAATGCCATCTGCTTTGCCTTTTAAGGCACGATTGAGCAATGTCTTCCTTGATATCTTATAACCAACACCTTGATTTCTTAACTCTCTACGAAGAATCGTTTCATCGTGAACTTTTAATCCATGAAAGTTAACAAAAACAACCGATTTTGAACCCTTAATCGCTTTTTCAAGGTCTTTCACCATTTCCTCTTTTTTTGATTTTAATAACATAATTGATTTTTAATTTTAAATTAAAAAAACGGCTTTCGCCGCAAGTATTCTGCCTTTTTTGACAGTCGACCCACTAAATAGGACTTATTGTTCGCCTATCTTCTTTGCGGTATTTACATACTAGCATAATAATTTTATTTTGCAACTGAATTCCCAGGCACTTTTGCCGGTACATCACTTTTGTCAAAACGATCGAGTAAATAAACCCCCAAAAGCCCGACGATAATCATCAAAGAGAAAATAAGAAGTGTTTTTAAAAAATGTTTAAAATTCATTTTTTTAATCAAAAATATTTGCTAAATAATTATCAATCAATCTTTGGTCCAAATCATAAAAATACATGTTATTGTCATGCAAGTAAGTCGCAAGTGCTACTCCGACAAAACGCCAATGCCATGGTTCATATTTGTAATATTTATTTCCAGCTGGATATGAAATAACAAAGCCATACTTATAAGCATTTTCCGTAAGCCATTTAAATTCAGGAGTTTTATCAAATCCTTCCAATGCTCCACTTGTTTTCAAGGTGGTAAAATCTATCGCAGTACCTAGTTGATGTTCAGAATATCCTTGGTCAGCCGAAAAGCTATTTGCTGTACCCGCCCCATAAATGACTTTATAATTTGATTTTAATATTGATTGAGTACCAAATGAACGATATGCCGACTGAACCAAGAGAGCCACCCCATCAGTATTGCCGGCTGTAATCATTTTCTCTAAATAAGGCAGCACATTACTGTGAATTTGATAATTGTTGCTTTTAGCACTTCGAAAACCAGCATCCACATCAGACAAAGAAATAGGTATATAGTGTTCATTTAAAAAATAAACTTTAGAATATTTTTTTAAAAGTTCTGGGTCAGTTTTGCTTAATTTAGATAAAGCCCCGACAGTATTAGTAACTTCATTTACTTGATTTGCCAGTGAATTATTTTTCTCTTGTTCTTGCTGTAAAACATCCGATAGATTCGATTGCGTTCCTTTTATCAATTTTTCCAAAGTTGCCACTCTTTCAGATAAAATATTTTTTTCTGTATCAATTTGCTTGAAATTAAACTCCACTCGATAGTCAATATACTTTAAAATACCAAACAAACACAAGCCTACGGCAAGAGCAATACAGACATTCTGAGTAATTATTTTATCGAAAAAATTTTTCATCCCATCAATTATACAACTTTTACCGATATCCTGCATTCCATAAAATAATCATTAAAACGATCAAAATAAAAAGCAAAAAGTATGGACCTCGCCAGAACCATTTATTTTTTTCTTCTTTGGTCATTTTCCCTGTAAGCATTTTCCAAAGAGTTTTTAGCATCATCGCCGGCAAGACAAATATCAAAAACAATATCGTTTGAAAAGGATTCATCTTGATTCTTTAGTTCTGTTTTTTATAATCATAAATAATTTTAGAAATTTCACCAATGACTGTCGAAGGACCCTTAAAATCTTTTCCTTTCGTCATAATACATAATAAATAAGGACTATTAGGATAATAGATGATATCGCAATCATGCAATTCGATAAAATTAATCTGTTCCTTTGAACCATTAACACTTTCACCAAACTTGTGAGCCACCACAAGGTCGCTAGGTAAAGTATTGGTGATACCATCTGAAAAAGTTGTCTGACTTAAAATAGAAAGGGCTTTTTCCGAATTCTCTTGATTTAAATAAGTAGCATTGTATAAAATCCTGAAAAAGAGAGAGTAATCTTTGACTGAAATAGTATAATTTATATTGTCTTTAGGTGCTTGTAAATTAAGGTCTTTATATACTTGATTTAGATATGCATCACTTATATTGGAAAGTAAAAGATCTTTGGCACCATTATCAGAACTAATAATCATTTTGTTGATAAGTGTTCTTACACTATAAGTATTATCAATTTTCAATTCTGTGTCTGTCTCAAATGGAACTTCTTCAAGATATTTGGCAATACTTTTTTCATAAACCAATTTCTGATCAAGCAAAGAAGGGTTTGATTCTGATTGTTTAAGATAAGCAATCATAATAATAACTTTCAATAAACTAGCCGGTGAATATTGCTCGTCCTTATTTATAGTAAAAGAACCAAATTTTTTATAATCAATAAAATAAACCGATGCATCGGAAATCAAATTTGAAGAAATATCATCTTCAATTGTTTTTTTTATTTTATTATCAAGTCCTTGATACTCTGGAAGGATGGTGTCATAAGAACGGTCAAGCGCAAGGAGTGGATGAATAAATTTATACTGATCATCATTCTCTCTAATTGAAATCGTTGGTATAATTTTTATTGGTTCAAGAATATTTTTAACCAAAAATCCAATTCCAAAACCAACAACAAAAATAACAAGCCCTATAATGATTTTTTTATGCTTCCCTATCATATCCAATAATTATAATCCCAAATAGAAAGATACACAAACAGCAAAAAATCCCCCTTAGGAGGATTTTTTGATCCAATTTTGATTTTTTATTCTTGCACTAAAATCGTTGCCACATTTTGAGACTTATCACAATCAACCAATAAAGTCTTTGATTTTAGGTAAATATCAGGTAGAACTATAATCCTAAATCCCCAGGCTTTTACGGTATAGTTTGTACCAACTTTTATAGTACGAGCAACAGGAGAACGATTATCAATCATAATCCCAGTATTATCTTTATAAGTAACATTATTTGGATGTGCTTGACAATCTTTATCAAGTTGAATTCTTCTATCCGCATATTTTATTAAAGCATTGGCGTACGAAATTGACGCTGGCGCTACTGTAGTGCCACTAGTATCTAAGGTTGATTCTGGTTCAAGGAGAGTATTATCAACAGGTGGTATCGTTGTTTCCGGCACAACTTTTTTATTCATAAAACCAAAAAAGACAATAACCGCGATTACCAACACGACTATTGCTATCCAAATCCACATATTTTTATTGTTTGTGTTTTCCATCTTATTAAAAATTTTAATTAATAATCATTTTTTTACTTATACCCGCCCTATTTTAAACGGGACAGATAATACTATTATATTACCTTAATTCACAATTTTGTCCAGTTTTTACTGATCCATTAATTAAGCCGTATCAACGGCTAAATGATTACAAAGACAACTCCAAAACAAAAACCACCCTTATTACGAATGGTTTTTGTTTTTAAAAACTATTTAATTTTTATTGAGCGATTTGGATTAAGTTGAGCGCAGCTCTAGTTTTAGCACCTACCACACCATTGACTGGTGTGATTTTATTCGCTTTTTGAAATTGTCTAATCGCCGCAGACGTCTTTGCTCCCCATTTTCCATCTTCTTTCAACTTCGCCTTTAAAGCATTTCCAAGTGCAATATTTAAAACCTTTTGTAGATTCATAATTTGCGTCTTGGAACTACCAACATTTACCGCTTTGGTAAAGGTAATATAAGTCGTTGTTGGAGTAGGATTTGGAGTTGGGGTTGGATTCGGAGTAGGAGTAGGTGGAGTGTACGTTCCACCACCACCGCCACTACTTCCTCCACCACCACCGTTGTCTCCCCCTCCACCACTACCAGTGGTACATTGATTGGTTGCTGGAGTTACGGTAATAGCTTCTGCCCCAGTAGATGGAGCGGTAATTACCATAGTAGAAACCAAACTACTACTACAGGTGGTATTGATAACACCGAATTGATCTTCGCCAGTAGAAAGCAACATCCTATCTGCCGAACTAATAGTAAAAGTACCTGAAGCAGGAACAGTTACCACAACCGTTCCGGCATTCACCACCAAGCTAGTAGCTGTCGAACCAGACGAGATTGTTAAATTAATAGCGGGAGAAGATAAAGCAACCGTAGAATCAGCGATCCAAGTCAAACCATCTGCATAAACAAAACTAATTCCAGCAAATAAAGCTACCGCCATAACTAATAAACCAATTTTTAATTTTTTCATCATTTTTTTTATTTTTTTTAACTACAGAACCGACCGGTTATGAATAATTTTCCGTAGTATTTCTTTTAATTAAGAATTGGTTAGGATTAGTTAAAGGTTTGAGTAGTACTCATAGGAATATAATATGCAGTTCCGTTTATCTGAATTCGAAGAGAGTGAGTAGAGACGACTCCACTTTTAGCCGCTGTCTGGACCATATTACCTGCACCAATAGTAGCACCAGTAATATTAAAGAGATTTGGCATTTTTGCAGTACCAAAATCTTGTACCCAGATATAAGCTGAAGTTGGATGATATGAGGCAGCAGCATTATTAGAATCCAATACTAATGGAAACATTTCATTCATCGCCCCAGTATTAGCATTGTTAACTTCAAATTCTCCACCACTTATATAACCACCAGCAAGAGCTTGACCTGCAGGCTGAACAACCTTCCCATATACAGCAGATTCCCATAGTCCAGCAGCTCCACTTGCAGTAAGAACACTATTTACTCCAACCAAATTTCCTCCTGCACCTGTTGTACCAGTAGTAACAACATTTAATCCATGAGATTCTCCTGTTGTTGTTCCTGCCAAAGTTCCAGTAATATTAACAGCATTAACTGCGCTAGCACTACCGGTACCGCCACCATAAATTGTTGTAGCACTTGTTTGAGAATTATTACCAAGAGTAATTGCTCCTGTGGTTAGAGCTGCTCCAATACCGATTGCTCCGGTAGTAGTGGTAGCCCCAAGAGTGATAGCCGAACCAACTGCTCCACTCAAATCAAGAGTAGTGGTTCCTGCAACGGTACCAGCTCCCAAAGTGAGACCAGCAGCATTTACACTTACTCCTGCAAGACAAAAACTCAAAACTAAAACAACTAAACCTATTTTTTTTAACATAATTTTAATTAATAATTATTAATAATAAATAATTTTTAATTACCTAATAATGCATTTATAGATAATCAAAAAAACTTCCAAGCGCATTCGACACGCTTGCGTACCTATAATTATATCAAATAAAAAAAGTTATTAACAACAATTAGAAATGTTAATAACTTTTTTCTACACACTAAAACTTAAAACTTATTTCCCCTGCTCGGCTAGTGCCTTCCCGATTTGACTATCTTTACCAACAACACCATAAAACACGACTTGCTCTCGATTTAGATGTAATTTTTCGGCTCCCCAAAAAGTATTTTTGAATGGATTTAAGCCAAAAGTGCTTTTAGTCGGGTCAGTTGGGTCTTTCATAGTTTGAAGAACAAAGCCATCAGATAAAGTAAGGTTAGGAAAAGTAGCTAATTTACCGATATATACTTCTCCAGTTGAAAGATAAACAACTGAATAATTGTCCAGATTCCCCTGTCCAGTGTCTTTTTTAAATGAAAAAATCAAAACTACTGCCAAAATAATAACTAAAATTATAATAACTCCAACTAATATTTTATTTTTATTTAAGTTTTTCATACGATGATTATAATACTATCCAAAATAAAACGCAAAAACCCCGTCGCATATAAAAGCGATCGGGGTTTTTGGGATTATTAGAGTCAATCAGACTTCAATTTATCTCGGATTGAGAACCGCTAGAATCTAATAAGATAGACCCCTACTTTCAATCACAAATTACATGTGTAATGTTTGTGAATCAAGTGGAAGTGAACGAACTAGATAATCATTGTTCCAATCAAGAGTGGTTGTATCGTGACTAGCCTTTGAAACATCAGACCAAACAAAGGTTGGAGCTGCTATAGCATGGGCATAGGTATCAAATGAACCAACACCAGTAGCTGGAGCAACGGTTAGGTATGCTGCAGGAGCAACATATCCTAGAGTAGCACCTGTGTTTGCAATACTTGTAGTAACGTAATCGGTTGATACAAGTGTTCCACTAACTGTGGTTTTCAAAGCATAATTCTTAGTTCCTGTAACTTGCTCTTCGTTTGTAGGGATGAATTGTACATCACAAGCAGTAAGAGTAGCAAGACAAGAAGCAGCACCAGCAGAGTCAATAACTGTTACTGTTCCTGGAATCAAAGTTCCTGAATCAGCATTGTAAAGAGCAGTGCTATTACTGAAGGTAAGAATTGGAGCAGAAGTCTTCGCAATTGTGAAGATTATTCTATTCCAGGAAACTGTTCCAGAGCCATTTGTATTGACTGAGAACTTAGACAAGGTAGCTGTACCAGCTGAAAGTGTTCCAGTTCCAGTAGGCATACTTACAAGAGATAGAGTAGGAATTGCTTTGTAAATGTAGATAACATTACCAGTAGCAGAACCAGTTCCACTTGCTGAAGTACCAGCTGAACTACGAGCAGTAAAGGCTGAAATAGCTGTCTGTAGAGATGCACCTGTTGTTCCACCATTTACTCCAACTGGAGCTAGGGCTAATTCAACATCCACCTTAACAGTATCGCCAGCAAGGATTTGTAAGTTCAAACCACTCCAAGTCATTGAAGTTTGAGCTGATTTAGCAGCTCCAATAACTTCTCCGGCAGCATGACCATTGTAAGCGTCATGATATTTTAGAGTAGCGGTTGACACAGCTGAAACATTTGAAACAGTGACAGTCATATCTGTAACTGTGTATGAATCAGTTAATGCAACGATTTTACCTGTCAATGATTTTACAGTACCGTTATCGTCAATGATTTGAGCAAGAGCAGTAGAAGAATCTTGTGACAAAGTAACTGAACCTGAAGCACCAGTGATTGTCTGACCAGGAGCACCAGCATCAAGAGTTGTATTTCCTGTGTTGGAATCAGCATAGTAAGCAACACCAGAATTTGCAGTAGTACCAGCAACAGCTAATGTTGTGATTATGTTATTTGTACTCAATGAAGAAGCAATGGTTGCGTAAACATCAATTTGCATTGTTTCATTTACTCCCAAAGTCTTGTTAACTGACCAACTATTTCCATTAAGGATAGTTGAGCTAACAGTACCTTTGACGGTTGATTGAGTGCCACCATAAACAACATAAAGATCAGAAAGATCTGTTGCAGGAGTACCAGTCATAGCACCAGTGAACCCAACATACAATGTATTTAGGTTAACCGGTTCGGTTGAGTTTCCAGATAATTGGTAAGAACCAATCTTGTAAGCAGTAGCTGGAACAGCAATAGATCGATTTGAATAACTTGCAGTCTTAGCAACTGACATTGAGCCAGAAGAAATAGTCAAATTATTACCTGCTACGTTTGCAGCAGTAGGAGTATTGATTGTTCCAAGAGAAATTTGTGGAGTTGCGTTACTTGATCCAGCACCACCAACAAGTACTGCTTGGATAGTAGTTACGTTTCCATTTGCAATTTGATCAGTACCATTATTATCAACAAGGTCTGAATGGATTTCTACAGTAGCTGGAGTACCAGGGTAGACGATAAAGTTTGTAGTAAATTGAGTACCAGTATTTGCAGCAAATGAAGCTGCGGCTGGAACTGTAGTATTACTACCAACTTGTGCACCATTTACTAAGATACGAACGTTACGAAGTGAAACAGTAGCTACTGTTCCATTTGTAATCATACCAACTTTCAAAGTTTCAACTTTGATTGGCTCACCATATGCGGTGAAAGTATACTTAGCAAGTGATTGATCAGAAGCACCAAGAGTGATATTTGAAGACTGTGAATCAGTCGTCTTAACAACTGTCATTGTTCCAGAGTTCACAGTAAATGCTGCAGGACCAAATGGGAATGTTCCCGTAGTTGTTCCATTAGCATTGTATTGGGTATCTGTATCTTGTAAGTCATAGGCACCACGAAGTGAGAATTGAACTGTTCTGCCTGAACCACCAAGAACATCAGCAGTAACTTCCAAGGTTCGTGCTCCTGTTTTAAGAGCAACACTTACTGGGAAAGTTACATAACCGTTTGAATCAAGAGTAGGAATTGTTGAAGTCAAAACTCCGTCAATATAAAGTTTGAAGTCGTTGATATCAGATGTAGCAATTGATCCAATGTTTCGTAGAGCTAAACTTTTTAGCAATACATCACGAGTGGAAACAGTCGCAGTACCTTGCCATACGGTGATATCAGTACCCGCATCAGTATTACCTGAACCAGTAGCTGAAGTCATAGCGATAGTAGCGAGAGCTGCGGAAGCACCATACATTTGATTGCCTGCAACAGAAACAGTTGAAGCTGTTCCATTTGCGGTATAACCAACAAGAGTGAATCCAAGACTGTAATCAGCAGTTAAGGTATCAGCAACAATAGAAATTGTTCTTGATCCGGCTACTGTAAACAATCCAGTCAAGCTATTAAAGGTAACAGTGTTATCTGAACCGATTGATGCGCCATCTGTCAAACGAGTAGCGCCATCATACAAGTAAACATTGTTTAATGTTGAACTTGAAGATACACCTGTTCGTTGAAGTTTTAATGAAGTGACAGTACCAGCACCAGTGAATGTGTATTTAGCAAAAACTACGCCAGAAGCTGGGGCAATAAATGAACCAGAAGCTGGGTTGTCAGTTGCTAAAGTAACAGAGACAGGACCGGTTTGTGCTGGAATTGTTCCAGGGACTGGGGCAACAGTACAATTACTTGCCAATGTCATTCCATTTGGACAAAGTGATTGTGTGTTAGGAACGACTCCACCAGCTGTGATAGCTGCTTTTGTCAAAGTTCCAACTTTCCCATCAGCCGTTAATGGTGAATGGTTTGCTTGAAAAGCCTTTACTGCAGCTAAGGTCAATTTTCCGAAATAGCCAGTTGCAGGTGTGACATTAAGATAAGTCTGCAAGCATGTGACTGCAGCACTTCTCTGTCCATATTTCAAGGTTGTAGATCCTAGTGAACAATCTGCTTTAGCAGTAAAAGCAAAAGCCCCTACTAGCAAGACTGCTACGATCATAAAACCAAGAATATATTTTGATTTTAATAAATTACTCATAATATTTTTTTGTGCCGTTAATAAGTTTCGACAAAACTAAGGGCACGCTGTTCATCCGAAAAAAATTTTATAATTTTTTTTGATGAACTTTTTCTATCACAATTCTTTTTCTGTCAATAATTAATAAACACTAATAATGCGACAGATCGAAAATTGTGAACAGATTTAAACTTAACGAAAACATTTTAATCTAGTAAAAATTTTACTAGAATTTTTCTCAAAAGATATTTTTTGTATCTCTCAAGAATCTTTTGTTTTCAATGACCTTTCCTCGTTTTGCATCCAAGATTTTTTCGACGAAATCGTGGACGAAAACAAAAACGGTTTTGTGTTTACAATACACATAAATCTTCTACCTCTCGGTAGAGAATTAATTTCTTGTAAACATACGCTTATTATAATACAAAGTTTCCTAATGAAACAATATATTATGTGGATAACCCCACCATTAAGGTGAGACGAAACACATAGGTAATCATTACATATTTTTAATCAAAAAGCAATATTCATTTTTTATGAAAAAGGGTGAAAGTTAAAACTTTTATTATGTCTTAAGTTCTTCAGAATTCCTCTTTTTATTAATAAAAAAAGACCTTTAGTTTAATAGGTATTTACTCCAACGTTTTTCCCCTGTTTTCTTTAGGACACCACTTAGGACCATAGATACAAGTTCTCTCTGCAATGTCTTTTCTCCACAAGAAGTTAATGCCTCATGTCCATTAGATTTAATTTCTGTAATAGTCACACCGTCAAAGTTTGTAGAATTTTTCATCTTGTCCTTTATAACTAAAATAATTTCTTCACGTCTTTTATTTTTAAGGACATCAATATTAGAATTTTTTATTAGACTGTTATTATTTATATTCCCCATTTTATTTGTCCTTGATAAATCGGGAATTCTATCGGACAAAGCTTTAAGCAGTGTACTTCCTTTTTGAACACCAATCCTTGTACTTATTTGTCCTTTAGAAAAAACACTTTCCTTGTTTCTTCCTTTTATTAAAGGGGAGGTCAGATATGGATCTTCTTTCATAAATTCTTCGAGCCAGTTCCCCTCGTTCTTGGGGTCAATTTCTGGAATTGATTTCCTTAGTTCAATAAATTCTTTTGTTAAAATTCCTGAGTTCATTTCAGAAATAATACCAATCGAAGATGCTATTTCTAAAAAGGACAAAACCTCAGAAACTCTATTGTTTATTTGATTTACAAAAACTTGTCCTTTATTAAAGGAATGTATGTCCGATATAATGTTTGCTCCGAGGTTTCTTAATTTACTTCTCAATGGTTCATCTTTGTCCATTATGTCTGTTACCATATATAAAGCGCTAATTAGTTTGTTTGATTTACTATAGGTCAAAGAAAAGGACATGGTTTTGGAATTTATCCAACCGCTATCCCCTCCTTGTAAGGTAGAGGAAGAGGAAACGTCTTTTACATGACTTTTAAGATTTTTATTTTCCTCTAACATGTTGTCCATTATATATAAAAGACAAAGCATGTCAATATATAAGGCAACATCCTCACAAAGAATTATAAAAACAAGAATAATATTTTTAAGGGGTTTCGAGCACGACGGTGCGAGAACTTCAGGATTTTTTAAGCTTCAAAAAATTCGTACCGACAAAAATACTATTCTTGTTTTTATTAGTCTGCGAAAAAAATAAATTATGTGATAAAATGACTGTATGGCGAAAAATTCAAAACAAAAAAAGTCCTCCAATAAACCTAATTCTTCTTTCTCTTCTACAAAATTAAAAACAGAAACAAAACACGGGATCTGGGCAATCGTATTCTTTGTCTTGGCTTTGTTTCTTTTTATGTCCGCCTTCGACATGGCTGGACCTGCTGGAAAATTTTTCTATGAAATTTTATTCTATCTGCTTGGTGTCGGGTACGTACTTTTACCAATCCTTTTTGTATTGCTCGGTTCTTCTTTTGTAAAATCTGAAAGACCAAAAATAGGATTGACTCGAGCAATAAGTTCTTTTATGTTTTTGCTTTCAGGTCTCGGCATTATTGATATCGCAGGAAAAAATCATGCCGGTGGATTTTTGGGAAGAATTTTATCAGGACCTTTCGTTTATTTTTTTGATGTCTATGCCAGTATCGTTTTACTTGGAGCAATTTTAATAATTTCAATTTTAATAATGTTTGATGCAAAACCAGCCCTTATTCCGTTTTTCAAAAAAATAGTTACTTTATTTAGAAAAAAATCTATTAATGAAACAGCGGAAAATAGTTCTGAAGAAGAAACTGATGAAGAGGAGGAAAAAGAAGAAACTAAAGAAATAGAGACAACCGGAGAGAAAGTAAAAAATGCTCTAGGTTTGGGAAAGAAAAAGAAAGAGATAGAAGTTGTGGAAGAAGAAGAAATTCAAATCAAAAAAAGAAGAATCGGTTTAGTTTCAAATTATGTCCCTCCCCCGCTCGACTTACTCGAAGAAGATCAAGGCAAACCAAATACCGGCGACATAAAAGCAAATGCAAATATTATCAAACGCACTCTCGCAAATTTCGGCATTGAAGTTGAGATGGATGAAATTACCGTCGGACCAACCGTCACTCGTTATGCTTTGAAACCAGCTGAAGGAATGAAGCTTTCCCGAATCGTAGGGTTGCAAAATGATTTAGCACTGGCACTCGCTGCTCACCCTATCCGCATTGAAGCACCGATTCCAGGAAAATCACTTGTAGGAATTGAAATTCCAAATAAATCAAAATCAATCGTCGGTCTTGCAACAATGCTCTCTGACGAAAAGTTTCAACACTCTCAAAAACCTCTCACTGTTGTTCTCGGCCGAGGAATTTCTGGAAAAGCAATTTTTGGAAATCTGGCTAAGATGCCTCACTGTCTTGTAGCTGGAACTACTGGTTCTGGAAAATCAGTTACGATTCACTCGATGATCACTTCTCTTTTGTATCGAAATGGACCAGATGATTTGAAACTTATTTTAATAGATCCAAAAAGAGTAGAACTCACTTTATATAATAAAATTCCTCATTTACTTACTCCTGTTATTACAGATGCTAAAAAAACAATTTTAGCTTTAAAATGGGCGGCCAAAGAAATGGACCGTCGTTATGATATTCTAGAAGCAGAGTCTGTTCAAAATATTGAGTCTTATCACAGCAATGTTCTAGGTAAAAACTCAAAAAGAATGAAGAAAAATGGCGACGGCACAGAAATAGAAGTAAACGCAGACCGCCTACCATATATCGTAATAATTATAGATGAATTAGCGGATATTATGAGCACTTACCCCCGAGAACTTGAATCAGCCATCGTACGACTTGCCCAAATGTCTCGAGCAGTCGGAATTCACCTTATCCTTTCAACCCAACGTCCTGAAGTAAATGTCATCACTGGATTGATTAAAGCAAACATTCCTGCTCGTATTGCTTTAAAAGTTTCTTCCCAGATTGATTCCCGCACCATCCTTGATGCTGGAGGAGCTGAAAAATTATTAGGCGCAGGAGATATGCTCTATTCTTCAGGAGATGCCCAGCCAGAACGATTGCAATCAGCTTATGTTTCAGAATCTGAAGTTAAAAAAGTTGTTAAATATCTTGCCGACGCTTATCGAGATGAAATATTGGAAGAAATATCAATTTCAAGTGGTTCTATTTCAGCTGACAAATCAATTTTTGAAAGTGTCCTCGATGATAAAGAAGAGGAAGAAGATGAGCTATATGAAGAAGCACGAGAATGCATCATTCAAGCCGGAAAAGGTTCTACTTCATACTTGCAAAGAAAATTGGGTCTCGGATATGCAAGAGCTGCCAGACTTATGGATACACTTGAAAAACGTGGTGTAATCGGACCATCTGATGGAGCAAAGCCTAGAGAAGTGTTAGAAAAAATTACCCGAAATGAAAATGGGGAGAACGTGATTTAAAATGAATCAAGATGCAAAAAAAACTTTAAAGATCGGTTTAGTTTCTATTCTTTTTCTTTTTATCGTTGTTTTTGGTTTTTTTAATTCTAGAGACTTAATCTTTGGTGTTAAAATAAAAAATGTAAATCTACAAGATAATTTAAAGGTAAGCGAAAGCGTCTTTGAAATTACCGGCACAGCAAAAAATGCGGTAAAATTAAGTTTAAACGGTAGAGAAATATCGATAGATCAGAAAGGAAATTTTGACGAGACAATCGCCTTACTTTCAGGGTATAATCTAGTAAATATCAAAGCCCAGGATAAATTTGGGAAGATAGATGAAAAAAATTATAAGGTAATTTATTAATATTATGGTTAAAAAAACAAAAAAGGAAGACAAAACTATGGGTGTATCGGGACTAGATGACACCTTGAAAGCACTTCAAACAAAGTTCGGAGAAGGCGCTATTATGAAAATGGGCGATACTCCTAAGGTTGATTTAAATGTTATCCCGACTGGTTCCATCGGTCTTGATATGGCACTCGGTGTCGGAGGTGTTCCCCGTGGACGTATCATTGAAATATTCGGACCAGAATCATCTGGAAAAACTACTCTCGCTTCACATATCGTAGCTGAAGCTCAAAAACTCGGTGGAGTTTGTGCATATATTGATGCAGAACATGCTATGGATCCAGAATATACTAAAAAACTTGGAGTAAAAATAAATGATCTTCTAATTTCTCAACCAGACACAGGCGAACAAGCTTTAGAAATTGTTGAGAGTTTAGTTCGCACTGGAAAAATTGATGTCATCGTTGTGGACTCAGTGGCTGCTCTTACTCCGAAAGATGAAATCGAAGGTGACATGGGCGCTTACCATGTCGGAAAACAAGCAAGATTGATGTCTCAAGCTCTTCGTAAACTGACTGCGATTGTTGCCAAATCAAAAACTCTCGTAATCTTCATTAATCAAATTCGTATGCAAATCGGAGTAATGTTTGGAAATCCAGAAACTACTCCAGGGGGCAAAGCATTAAAATTTTATACTTCGGTTCGTCTAGACATTCGTAAAATTGCTCAAATCAAAAAAGGAGAAGATGTTGTCGGTTCTCGTACTCGCGTAAAAGTTGTTAAAAATAAAGTCGCTGCTCCATTCAAACAAACTGAATTTGATATTATTTATAATGAAGGAATTTCTCGGGAAGGAGAAATCATTGCCCTTGGTGAAAAATTCAAGGTAGTTGAAAAGAGTGGAAATTCTTATTTCTATACCCCTGCCAAAGAAGGCAGTGAAAAAATAAAACTCGGTGTTGGCTATGATTCCACTCGCAAATTCTTGAAAGAAAATTCTAAAATCAGTGAGCAAATGCTAAAAGAAATCCGCAAGAAGTTTTTGGAAGAAATCTAAACAATAAAGAAATATCTTTTCTAGGGTACGGATTTTTTGAAGCATAAAAAATCCTGAAATTCTCGGCTCGTCAGCCTCGAAACCCCCTAAAAAGGTATTTCTTTATTGTTACTAAAAATAAGTTTGATTTTAAAAATTAATCTGTTAATATCACAATATGGCTACATTAGAATATAGTGAAATAAGAAGTGGAAAAATAATATTACATGACGATGAACCATGTGAAGTCGTTGACTCTCATGTGGCTCGCACCCAACAACGAAAACCTCAAAACCAAGTCAAGCTCAGAAGTTTGATTTCTGGAAAAGTATTCCCTGCTACCTATCACGTTTCAGACAAGGCCGACGAAGCTGATATTGAAAAAAGAGATGTTAAGTTCTTATACCAAAATAAGGGAGAATTTTGGTTTTGCAGTCCAACCAATCCAGCCGATCGTTTCAAGCTTGATGAAAATCTGCTCGGAAATTCGGCTAAATTTTTAAAAGCAAACGAAATTGTCTCAGCTTTAGTTTGGACAGATGAAGATGGTGAAGAAAAAACTATTGGTCTCAAACTTCCAATCAAAATGGAATTCAAAGTCAAGGATGCTCCCCCAGCTGTCCGTGGAGATACTTCTAAGAGTGGAAACAAAATTATCACACTAGAAAACGGCACTACCCTCTCTACTCCGATGTTCATCAACGAAGGCGACACAATTCGTGTAAATACTGAAACTGGAGAATATGTCGAAAGAGCCTAGCGAACGAGATCCTGAGTCAATCGAAGGATAGAGCGAGCATAAATAAAACATAATCAAAAAATCCCCCAATTGGGGGATTTTTTGATTTAAATTTATTTAGCAACAAAAGGTAGAAGTCCAAGGAAGCGGGCGCGCTTTACGGCTTGAGTAAGCTCCCGTTGATTCTTAGAAGTAACTCCAGTACGTTTATGGCTCATAATTTTACCATTTGGATTTAAAAATTTCTTTAGAATTGTTACATCCTTATAATCTATGTGTTTTATATTGTTGGCTGAAAAATAATCTTGTTTCATATATTTTTATTTTATTAAAATGGAATATCTTCTGGATTAATGTCTTCCTCAGGATATTCGATTGAATCTAATTCTTCTTCTTTCTTTTCATTTGGCATTTTCGTTGGAGCATTTCCTCCTGTGCTTCCTCCTCCAGTCCCTCCTTTTGGTCCAAATTGGGTTTTATCTGCTACGATTTCAGTACGATATTTTTTTTCTCCACTTGTTTTGTCGTCCCAACTTCTTGTTTGCATTCTTCCTTCTACTAAGATTGAACTCCCTTTTTTCATATACTGAGCAACCGTTTCTGCTTGTCTCCCAAACACTACAACGTTGTGATAATCGGTGGATTCTTGTCTAGCACCATTTTTATCTTTCCAAACACGATTGGTTGCTAGGGAAAATGAACATACTTTTATTCCTGATGGTAGTGAACGAAGTTCTGGATCGCGAGTAAGATTTCCTATAACAATTGCTTTATTTAAATACATATTATTTATTTTATATTTTTTAATTAATAATATTATACCGCAACCATTGCGTCTATTTCTTTGTCAATTTCTTCTTTATCTATCGGAGCGCCTTCTGTATGTTCGCCACTCTTTATGGTTGAAATTTTCTTACGAGGAACGTCCTTATGAGCAAATCTTTTGGCTGCAATAGTATTTTCTTTTACTGTTTTGATAATTAAAAATCTAATGATATTTGCGTCCTGTTCCAACTTCTTTTTTAAATCTGAAATATTTTCTTTGCTCATGAAAAATTTCACCCATCCAAAATATCCTGTATCATATTTATTTCTAACATTTTGGACTGTTTTCTGCATTGAATAAGCAAGATTTATTATAATAGGCATTTCGTCTGAAATTATCTTGCCTTCCAAAGTAGAAACAAGCTCTTTTAGATTACCATAAAAAGCTGGAACTTCTTCTTCTCGAATTGTTGGGACTAACAAATAACCCACTTCATATACTTGCAGGTCTTCGCTTTCTATTTTGTCAGTAAAAATTTCTTCTTTTTCGTTATTTTCATTTTCTTGCATAAACTGTATACTAGCAAAATTTTTATATTGCGTCAAATTGGACAAAAAAAGTTGACCCCTTCCCCTCTCCTTCCGATTCTACCCAAACCTTTCCACTGTGGGCTTCCACTATTAATTTAACTGTAAAAAGACCATATCCAGTGCTATCTACATTTGTTTTTACGGATTCTTTGCCCCGTCCTCCTTCGGTAAATAAATTATTTTTATCTTCCGGAGTTATTCCGATACCAGTATCTTTGACATAAAATAGTAGTTTGCTGTTTTCTTTTTTTAAGCCAACCCTTATTTCTCCTTCTTTTGTATATCTTATGGAATTATCAATCAAATTATTGACAACTTCTTTTAACCAGAAACTATCACCATTTATCATACAAACATCTCCGGTAATTTCTGTTTCTATTTTTATCCCTTTCTTTTCTGCTTGAGTTTTCTTTTCTTCTACTGTTTTTGTAATTAGTTCTTTTAGATCAATGGATTTCATTTCATATTTAACGGTACCTTTTTGTAAGTTAGCGGTATTTAAAATTAAATCAATTGTTCTAATCCCTTCCTCGTCAGCACTCATCCCAAGTAGAGCTATTTTTTTGATTTCTGGAGTAATAGTACCAAACATTCCATCGAGCATTCCTGCAAAAATATATTTTGTGTGAGTAAAAGAACCCTTCACTTTATGATTGATAAGGTGCATAAGACTTTCCCTTTGTTGAATAACGTTTTGTAGGTCTATGTTCAGTTTTGCCAATTGCTCTTTTTGTTCAACCTCTTTTTTAACCGATTTTACCAGCAAATAACCCGCGATACTTACCAAAGCAAGAGTAAAGATAGTAATAATTCTTACATCGCCGATATTTCTTATAAATAATATACCGAAAACTAAAAGCCAAAGACCTAAAACCAATGCTTGAGCACCAAGTAGTTTTACATTAAAAGTATGAAAGCGAACAATCATATAGGCCAAAAAAGCAACGAAGACGGGAGCTCCGATTAGTCCCCATTGCCCAAAATTCCAATTATCCGTGATACTGCCAGCAATATTTCCCCAAGAAAAAGCAACCAAAAACAAAATAAGACCAGTAGAAATGATAGCGATTTGAATTTTAAAATTTGTTTTTTCTTTTACGATAGAACGGATTGCGAGATAAAGGATACTTATTACTAAAGATATTTCAACAAAATAAACATAAATGGTAGAAATAAAACCCTCAATAACTTCTCTATTGCAGTTGGTTGCATCATATCCTATTATATTTAACTTAGTACCCAAAAGAAGGATAACCGGAGAAATCAAAATTCCTATAAGCATTTTATATTTGAACGATAAATCTTTTTTTTGAATAAAAACATATAAAAAATAAAAACTAGAGGCATATATGAGCACCTCGAATAAAACCATAATGGACCAGGAAAACATTATAATTTGACTTTTTTCGTTAGCCCAAAGAATTAAATCTAGAAAAATCCAGATAGAAAAATTAAGCAGGATGAACACCAATATTCTGTTTAATAAGGATTTTGTATCGTTTTTTATAATTAAATAACCAATAAATAAGCTGGTAAAAAATGGGAGTAAATGAGAATAATAAATCAAAACCCCAAAAACATTATTGGAAAAAATTAAATACCGAGCTATATCAAAATTACAAATCAATGTGTCCATTTTTTATTGAATCACCAAAACTTTTTATAAAGTCAGTATCCGAAGGAATGTCGTTTTCATTGGTAAAGGTAATATAATTTTTACGAATAATAAATCTATAAAAACAGAAAGCCAAAGAAATAAAAACAAGTAGAAAGAAAACTGTAAATAAAATCTTTGTTTTTTTTAATTCGGTCATATTATTTTTGTTCTAAAAATTCCACCCAGTTTTTTTTAAAATCTTTGGTCTCACTAAACCTAGTATAATTGTATTTATTATAAACCATCCGATAATATTTTGGTATGTTTGTTTTGTATTTATTAAAAATATTTTTTGGTAAAAATTGTATAGATTTGATTATTTTTCGGCATTTTTTCTCTCTGCAATAACACCTCATTTGCCAAAAAATATCGGCTTCCGTGGTGGAATAATCAAAAGTTATCTCTTCCTCCTTTTTTATATTACAGAGAGCAATAACTTTCAATTGACTCTTTATAGCTGAGTTCGGATTGCAAGAATGATTAAAAAAAGAACCGTAATAATTTTTCGGGTCACGCCATTCGTTTTTACCAACTCCTATCCAGTCCATTCCGGCAACTTTGGCTTTTTTATTGTCAGTTATAAAAAACTTAATTTTTTTTCCTTTAATAAAAAAAATGGTTTCTCCTTTTTTAATGTCCCTTTTAGCAAAAAGACCATACCCATGTGTTTTGCTTTTTGCTATATAAATTTTTTTTGATCCAGATTCCATAAAAACTAATTATGTTTTGAAAGAAAACTAATGTCATCCATAATACTCTTTTTCTTTAAAAAAAGAATTGAAACAATAATTATATCCGAAACAATCATATAAATAGGATAGATTAAAATGGCAAAAGAAAACCTTTCAACGGCAAACAAGTTCAGTCCATCAGCAATACCAGTCCCAAACCACGCCCAAAAGTCTTCTCCCTCGGGGCGTAAATATGATTTTTTAATAGTTGGAACAATCGCAAAAGAGTCAGTCGCTAAATTAGTAATCAGCGCGATTAAAGGATTATTAAATATAATCCATAGTACGATACTCAAAATTGCCCCAAAAAGACAAATCAGATCAGTTTTATTATTCAGTCCACCTTCGCCAAATTTTATTGACAAAAGAGCGATAGAAAATGGTCCAACGAACTCTACGTATGGAACCCAAATTGTATTCTCGGCGCCGGAAAACTGATAACTCACCGCAAGAATTAAACCCATAAAAGCCCAAATCCACCAAGTAGCTCTGTTTGGTTTTGATTTACCTCTAAGAATAGAAACAATGTAAACAATGTAAGCCAGAAAAGCTATTATCCCAGCAACCATCCCTAAGACAACTTTTACATCGCCAAAATTCAGATTAAAAAACATATTCACATTTTATCATTAAATCGACGTAAAACAAACTTAAATCCCAAAAAGTTTTTGAGCATTTGCAAAAATAGCTTTGGCAACTTCATCTTCTGGTAAATTTTTTATTTCCGCGATTTTTTTCACAATTTCTCGCACATATACTGGCTCATTGCGTTTCCCTCGATACGGCACTGGTGTGAGGTAAGGACTGTCGGTATCGGTCAAAATCATCTCAAAAGAAGCTTCTTTTATCACACTTTCAAAATCACAAATTTCTGGTTTTGGTTTGTAGGTAATATTCCCGGAAAAAGAAACATAAATCCCTTGTTCGACAAACCTTTTCATATCTTCCACACTTCCACAAAAACAATGCAATACTCCTTTTACCTCAGGATAATTTTTCAAAATATCAGCCACATCGGCATAAGCATTTCTAGTTTTGTCTGTAGAATTATTTCTGATATGGAGCATTAATGGCTTCCCTGTTTCACTTGCAAGTACAACTTGTTCGGTGAAAACTTCTTTTTGTTTTTCAATTGATTCTGGCGTTGTGTGATAATAATCAAGTCCACATTCCCCTATCGCCACCACCTTTGGATCTTTTGCTAATTCTAAATATTTTTCTTTATCAAATTCCTCTTTTCTTGAAGTAAAACCAGGACCATCTATTTCATCTTCGTCATGATATGATTCTTCTAAATGAATTGGATGAAGACCGACAACTGCATAAACACCTTCCGAATATTTGTGCGCAATCTCAACTGCTCTCTTTGAAGTAGTGTATTGACTCCCAACATTAAAAAGCCAAGTATCCGCATCTAGCGCACGACGAATAACTTCATCCCCATCTTCCTTAAATGTTTTGAAATTTATATGACAATGAATATCAATGTATTTGGGCATAAATTTAAATTCTTAAAATAATTGGTAGAACTGTAAAATAATACACCAAAGAAAGCAAAAACCAAAAAGTAGAAAATTTAGGACAAATCAATCCCATAAAATTATCTTTCTCATTAAAATAATTCCAGAGATAAACTTTTTTAATTTTTAGATATATATAACCAGTTAAAAATTCTATACAAGTAGGAACAATAAAAAGAATTATCAATTTGTAAGGAAATTGGATATTCAAATAATAAACAAAAACAAGTGAAACTCCAATTAAGCCATACATTTGAAGGTTTATTAGCTTTGGAACCACTATTTTCCCCTTTTCAATTGACCTATAGATAAATTCAAGAACAAATCCCACCAAGATTCCAATGAAAAAATTTAAAATAATTTTAGTTAACATTTTTTTATAAAATATATCTACTTTACTAAATTAAAGCGGAACTATAAAAACTTTTTTAAATTATCTTTTAATGAGACAACCCCAGTATATAAATATGCCTCAATACCAATATCATTTGCACTTTTTATATTTTTATCGCTATCACAGAAAAACATAACTTCTTCTGGTTTTAATTTTAAATTATTAAAAACATAATCCCAATACTCTTTCTGCCACTTATCACACCCAATATCACAAGTACAAAAAATACCGTCAAAACAATCTTTTAAATTTAATTTAATCCAAATATATTCTTTCTTATACTTTTCTTGTCGTGTGGAAATATAACATTTTATTCCTTTTAAACGTAAGCTTTTTACAATATCCAAAACATCTTTATCTATTTCTCCTTCGCCCTCAAACCAAAATTTCAAAAAATCATCAACGGTTCCTTTATAATTCCACTTTTCCAAATATGGTAAAATTTTTTCCTTCAAATCTGCTCGGCCAAAAGAGCACTCGCGAAAATCTCCATTGAAAAATTCCAAAATTTTTTCCCATGACAAACCAACTCGTTCGGACAGACGTTGGCTAAACATTTTTTCCTGTTTTTTTATTATCAATCCATCAAGATCGAAGAGTATTGTCTTAATCATCTTATTCTTTCCTTAAAAATAATGGCGCTTCTGGTTTTTTGTTTTCTAAAATATATTTTCTTATTTTTTCTGCAGTCTCAGGCAAAAAAGGTTCAAGTATTTTTGATATACCAAGTAAACCACCAACAACTTCTCTAATATCTTTATGCGCACCTTCTTTGTCTATTTTTATCTTTTTAAATGGTTCTGTCCTTTGTATTGATTCATTTAAAGTAGATATAAATCTCCAAATTTCATTCATTGCCTTATTTAAATCAAAACTATTTATTTCATCTTGTGTCCACCTTCCATTAGCCAAATCCCCAGCAGGATTTGGTAAGTCAGAAAGACTAACACCATAAGAAACTGCCATATTCATTGCTCGAGAAACTAAATTCCCCAACCCATTTGCAAGACCAGAGTTATAAGCATCCTTGAATCGTTCTAATGTAAATGGGCTGTCTTCAAAACTAGACACTTCCCGAAGTAAGAAATATCGAAGCGCATCGGTGCCGTATTCTTTCACAATATCCCTCGGGTCAACAACATTTCCTAGGGTTTTGGACATCCTGACCCCTCCTAGAGCAGTGATAAAGCCATTTACCACGATTTGGTGTGAATTTGGCACATCCGCCGCCATAAGCATCGCTTGCCACATTACCGCTTGAAAACGAGTATTGTCTTTTCCACAGTATTGCGTAGGATTTCCATTAACCCAGTATTTTTCAAACAAATTTTCTTCGGGTCGAAGATCCTGAGCGGAGCCGAAGGGCCAACCAAGAGTAGAAATATAATTCACTAATGCATCAAACCAGACATACATCACATGCGCAGAATCTCCTGGCACTTCTATTCCCCACGGCATTTTTTCTTTCAATCGTGAAATCGAAAAATCTTGCAAACCCCGCTCCACAAAACTTTTCATTTCATTAAAACGAAATTCTGGAACTACAAAATTTGGATTTTTATCATAAAATTCTAAAAGTTTATCTTGAAATTCAGAGAATTTAAAAAAATAATTTTCTTCATTAATGATTTCTATTTTTCTGCCAGGATGAATTGGGCATTCTCCATCTACTAATTCCGAATCAGTTTTTTCGCTTTCACAACCAACACAATATTTTGTTTCATAATTTTTTTTGTAAATATAGCCATTTTTTTGCACTCGCCTCCAGAACTCCTGCGCTGCTTCTTCGTGATGTTTATCTGTCGTGCGAATAAAATGAATATCTTTGCTCACACCAAACATTTTCAATTGTTCTTTGAATATCTCAAAACCTTCATCAACAAAATCTTTTGGATCTATCCCATGCTCTTTCGCTTTTTCATAAATCTTCATTCCGTGCTCATCTGTCCCGGTATTAAAATAAACATCAAAACCAGTTAGTTTCTTATATCTTGCGATAGTATCAGCACGCACAAATTCAAGCGCATGCCCCATGTGAAGTGGTGCATTTACATAAGGCAAGGTAGTAGTAATATAGAAACTTTTTTTAGGATTCATTTTTTGTTCTAAGGGCAGTTTTGTGTTTTTCAATATCGTTTACTATTTCCATAAACAACAATGCACCCGGAATTGATAATAATAAACCCCAAAAACCACCGAGTTCGAGCCCAATCAAGACAGCTAAGATAATAATCAAGGGCGAAAGTCCAGTCACTTTTTTTATGACCAACGGTGAAAACAAATAAACTTCAAATTGGTGAATAACAAGATAGGCACCAAGTACCTCAAGAGCACTCGACATTCCTCCTGAAAGATATGAAAAGGAAACAGCCGGAACAAGCGCCAACAAAATACCATAAGGAATGAGTTCCATTATGCCCGCGATAATAGCAAGAAGTAAAGCATATTGAATCCCTAAGATCGCAAGCACCAAATAAGTCAAAATCGCAATGAGAACTCCTAAGAGCATTTGCCCTCTCATCCAAAGAGCGATTTTCCTACGAGTTCGATTCCATAAATCCACCACATATTCTTCGTGTTTAATAGGTAAAATAATTCGCAAGAAATTTTCGATTCCTTTTTCTTGAATAGAAAGATAAAAAGAAATAATTACAATCAAGATCACATTGAAAATACTTCCAAAAGCAACAGATAAAGTGGAAAAGAATCCATCCGAAAGATTGGTAATAAATGCTTTAGAAGTTGAAAGCAAGTCTGCAATAGACATACCATGAGCGAAACTATTTACCACATCTTTTGCCCCAGAAAATGCCGTATTGTTAAAATAATTTAGAAAATCTATTCCAGGAGCATATTTTGAAATAAAAGTTGCAAAATTATAAATTTCGGTGATAAGTAGTGGAGCAAAAAGATAAAAAACCGCAGCCAAGAATGCAATTGAAAAAATATAAATGATTACCACTCCAAAAACTCTCCCAATTTTTATTTTTTTGAAACGTGGAATAGCCGACTCCACAAATGAAGCTATCACAATAGAAGTTAAAATTACTAAAATCAAATCTTTCAATACCCACATAAGGTAAACGAGAAATACAATCAAAATTACCCGGACAATGGTACTTGTAGATATAGAAATAGAATTTTCGCTATTTTTACCAAACATACTTAATATGATAACACAAAAAGATTAATTTGGAATGATCGAAATATACTTTAATTATCTCCAATATATTTCATTACTGTTGCTCTACTACTGGCTACATGATCGGTATATGAAACATAAGGAATGCCGTAAGAATCAATCGCCAGCGATGAATTCCATGCGGCACCTTGAGAAAATCCAGGGCTACCGACATTTACCCAATTCACCCCATTGAATCTCATTACAATAGCTTTGCAATCATAGGCAGTATCAGCATATGAAACATATGGAATATTATTTTTTGAGTCAACTGCTAAAGATATTCCACTTGCTGCTCCTATTGAAAATCCTGGAGTTCCAACATTTTCCCAACTTGCACCATTGAATTTCATAACCGTTACTCTAGAAGAATTTCCATAATCTTCATAGGCGATATAAGGAATATTTTTCGAATCAATTTTTAAAGAAAGATAATAAGCCGGACCCGCGGAAAATCCTGAGTTGCCTACTACTGCCCATCTAGCACCATCAAATTTCATCACAGTTGCTTTGTTTCCATTTGCAGAATCTTGATATGCAACATATGGAATATTTTTTAAACCAAATGCAATACAGGTTAACTCCGCTTCGTCTGTTGAAAATCCTGGATTGCCAACTATTTTCCAATTAATACTATCCCATTTCAGTACTGTTATTTTTTTATTATTTTTATAATCAGTATATGACACATAAGGAACATCGTTTGAATCAAATGCCAAAGAAACATTGGCTACTTTTCCTGTTGAAAATTCACCACCTACTTCTATCCATTTATTTCCAACAAATTTCATGACAGTAACCTTGTCTCCATTTGCATTATCAATATATGAAACATAGGGAATATTTTTTGAGTTAAATACTAAAGAAGGGTCTGTACCCATCCCTGTCGAAATTTCCCCCTTGCCGACATTTTCCCATTTTTTACCGTTAAACTTCATCACGTTTATTTTATTGTCATTAGCATTATCGGTATAAGCTATATAAGGAATATCTTTTGAATTAAGAGCGAGCGATGTCCAAAATGCACTACCTGCGGAAAATTCAGGGTTACCGATACTTGCCCAACCAGAAAAAGAAGAGGGGCCTAAATCGGCTTTAACAAAATTCACCAACCCACCCAAAACGAGAAACAAAATAAAAACAAAGAGCACAGAAAATGTTTTTTTCATGTTAAATAAATTTAAAAATTTATAATATAAAAATATTATATTATGTTTTCATTTAGAAAAAAATATTTTTCTGTGGATTACTAGAATTTTAAAATTCTTGAGAATTTATTTTTATCTTTAAAGGGTCCAATAAGAGCAAGATTCAATTTTTCATCTTTAAATATTTCAATAGCAAGATTTTTTATTTCTTTTGCACTCACTTTTCTCAGTTCTTTTGCTTTTTCTTCTGCATTTTTAATTTCTTTTTTCAAAAGTTCTTGTCCACCATAAAAATTTGCAATATCATCACTAGACTCAAGAGATAATTTCATATTCCCTATTAAGCATTCTTTCACTTTCTCTAATTCTTCTTCACTCACAAGTTCCGTCATTAATTTTCTACATTCTTCTAAAACTGCTTCAATTACTTCCTTAATTCTTTTATTATCAACTCCCGCTGAAATTTGGAAAAAGCCATGGTCAGTATATGCGTCATCATAAGCCCGCACATAATATCCAACTCCCATTTCTTCGCGCAATTTTTGAAAAAGACGAGAACTCATTCCCCCGCCCAATACTCCACCGAGTACCGACAAAACATTGTTTTTTTTACTGAATAAGTCATAAGTGCGTACTCCGAGCACAAAATGGGTCTGATCTGTTTTCTTAAAATTCAATAGTATTTCTGGTTTATTTTGTTTTTCAGTTACTTTTAATTTCTTTGCTTTTTTATTATTTCTAATTTTACCGAAAACCTTTTCCACTTCTTTCAAAACCTCACTTTCGGTTATTTGTCCGGCAACCACTATTGTTGTTGCCTTCGGCAAATAATGTACTTTTTTATAATCAATAAAGTCATCTCTTTTCATATTCAAAATATTTTTTTTCTCACCCGCGATATTCCAACCAGCTGGTTGGTCGCCATAAAGAAGTTCCATCATTAAATCCTGCACATGACGCATCGGTAAATCCTCATACATATTTATTTCTTCAATGATTACTCCTTTTTCTTTTTGCATTTCTGTTTCAGGAAAAGTTGAATTCAAATAAATATCAGAAACCACATCAAAAATTTTCTTAAAATGTTTTGCATCTGACTTTGCATAGTATCCAGTATATTCTTGCGCTGTAAAAGCATTATATTGTGAACCAATAGAATCTAGCTCTTTTGAAATATCAATTGCTTTTGGTCTTTTTATCGTCCCCTTAAAACACATATGCTCCAAGAAGTGCGATATCCCATTTACTTCTTTTGTTTCATATTTCGAACCCGCTTCTACGAGCACCAACACCGTCACCGTCGGATTATCTTTCATGGGTACTGTCACCACTCGCAAACCATTCTTTAAATTTTTTTTTGTGTATTTCATAAATTAAATTTCTAATCTATTTCTAATAATTTCAATCAATTCATGCTCTGATTTATAAATTCCATGTCTAGAAAAGAATAATATTTTGCATTCTGATTCACATATCATTTGAAATATGAGTCTATAGCCTTTTGATTTACCAATGTTCTCTTTTAAGGGAATAACTCGAGCTTTATAAATTTTCTCGTTTCCAAAACCAGTATATGCATCAACCCCAGGAGTTTCTTTTAGCCCTTTTAAACAAAAAAGCCTTTCCCATGACTCCAAAGATTCTTCTGGCGCAGAAAAACGTTTTAAATTCTTAAAATCTTTTTCAATATCACAATGACGGAAAATCTGCATATTAAATCTTTGCCATTTCTCCGTATTTATTACGATAGTAGGCTAAATTATAATCTATAATATCATTGGGTTTTGTGGCAATCCAAGGCGCTTCTCCATGTGTTGCCATTTTCATTTCCGAACCGCTAAATTTTTCCCACTTGTCGGCAACCTCTTCCATCATCATTAACTCTTCTTTAGTAAAAAGATTCATATCAAAATCTTTTAAAGATTCTATATGTTGTTGGTCATTATATCCATCAGCAATTTTCCTTTTTGTGATTTTTATATCCTTGCCGTTCATTTCTTTTAAAATTTTCTCAGCCATCTGCGGAATGGGTCCATTTTCAAAACGCAAATACAAATCCCCTGTCACAGATTTGCCATACTTTTCAAAAAAATCAAAATCAAGAAAATACAGAAGCTTCATCATTTTAAGCTTCCCTAGCGTACCATTTTGCACTTTTTTAGCGAAAAAAAGCACCACATTCTTGTATTTTTTCTCATTTATTTTTGCCATAGTATTATAGTAAGTATAGCAACAATTAAAATCTAGAGCAAACTAGGTCCACAAGAACTATTCTTGCTAATTATCCTTTTAAAAACAATTTGAATTTTTTTCTAGAAATAATTTTTTTACCAATTTTTTCTCTTTGAGACAAATCTTCTGTTATAAAATATTCGAGAAAAGATTTACTAATTTCTCCACCCCCCATCACAGCAAGGATTTCTAGAGAGTGTGGACCAAAAGCTTCTTCAACGTCTCGAAGATGCATCATTTCTCCAGTAAATTCTCCCCGCTTAAATCTCTTCCAAACTTCTTCCTTTGTTTCTTTTTTCATTTTGGCAATTTTTTCTGCAATTAAGTCAACAACATTTATTTGTCTTTCGTATGTTCTAAAAGTTTTGTATACCTCATCTAAATTGTTATTGTTAATTTTTTGGGTAATATCTACTACAATTCTCTGAACCACTGCCTCATTGAAACCCTTAAAAATATTCTCTTTTCTTTTTTTACTGTACGAACCGTACCCCGTTCCCAAAGTACGAATTTCTGGAGTATCACGATTTATAATTTCATGTTTTTGAGGAGAATGTTTATGGATAGTTTCATGTAATATTATACTAAAGGAATAGTCTCTTAGAGAAGTACTTTTTCTAATTATTTTTTTTATGATGATCCTTACAGAATTTTCTTCAGCATAAAATTTTATCTGCTGATCTTTGGGGTCATAATGTCCTTTATTTACTAAAAACCCCTCTTTTAGAAAGTGAACTTCTTTCGGATCAAGAACGACATCTGCAGGCAAGTTGAGCTCTTTTAACTCTTCATTCAAAGAAATTTCAACTTTTTTTATTATTTCTAAATCTTCTGGAGTTTTTGTCACCTCGTTCTCGAAGGAAGTCTCTAACCCTTTTTGCCTTTTCTGATCAAGTTTTTCAGAAAATCCTTCCTTAATTTCTGGAGTTAAATTTTTTCCTACAAAATTATATTTTTCCATATTATTTTAACTTATCTTTAAACTTTTCTAAAATTGTTGGAACAGAAGAATGTAATGGGCTTGGTAAGTCATTTAATTTAAACCATCCTATTTCTTCAAATTTATGTGGTTCTCCATTTATAACTTCTTTTGGGTCAACTTGTACTAAAAATTCTAAAGAAATCCAATGAGTGTTTATATTGTTTATTTTTCGAAAAATATCAAGGTATCCCAAAAAATCATATTTTATATTTTGTACTCCATATTCTTCTCTTAATTCTCTTCTCAGGCAATCTTCAACTTTTTCACCTAATTCAAGACCACTTCCTCCAAAATCCCAATTACCTTGTTCATCTCTAGTATTTTTACTCCTTTTACTCATTAAAAAATTTCCATTACCATCATGGCAATTAAAACCAATGCAAATTCCAATATAATCTATTCCTTTTTGCATATTAGATTTTATTTTTTATAAACCCAATTAATTCAGAAACTTTTACTCTTTCTTGTTCCCCAGTATCTCGGTCACGAACGGTTACAGTGTCATCATTTAAAGTATCAAAATCAATCACAATACAAAAAGGTGTACCGACTTCGTCTTGCCTGCGATAACGTTTTCCGATATTACCGTTGTCGTCCCAAGCAATACGTCCAAACTCTGCTTTAAGCGGAGCAAAAACTTTTGTATTCGCATATTCCACTAATTCTGGTTTATTTTTAAGCAATGGCGAAACAGCACAAATTACAGGTGCAATAGAAGGTTTAAATTTTAAATAAGAACGAATTTCTCCATCTTTCTCATCTTCCGCATAAGCTGAAAGCATTACTGCGAGAACCGCTCGGTCTACTCCAAAAGTCGGCTCTATCACATGTGGAACTATTTTTTCTCCTTTTTCCTCATCAATATAGTCAAGCTTATGATTTTTTAAATCAAAATCGGTTCGATAAGCCAAACCAAAAAGTTCTTTTTGTCCGAAAGGATATTCAAATTCAAAATCAACCGTACGAGAAGAATAATGCGCTCGTTCTCCATCTCCTATTTCTATCTCGTGCACTTTCCCCATATCAATCCCAACTTCTTCCATCCAATCGAGCATCTCACCCTTCCAATATTCAAAATATTTTTCCCAATCTTCACTCCTAGTAAAATACTCTATCTCCATTTGTTCAAATTCACGCACTCGAAAAATAAAATCGCGAGGCGTTATTTCATTTCGAAATGCTTTGCCAATTTGCGCCATACCAAAAGGAAGTTTTGGATGAAAAGCATCCACGGTATTTTTAAAATTAACAAACATTCCTTGTGCTGTCTCTGGTCTTAAATATGAAACTGCCGAAGAATCTTCTGACGCTCCAATCTTTGTTTGGAACATCATGTTGAATTGTTTTATTTCTCCTAATAATTCACCACAATTAGGACATTCTTGAAATCCATTATCATTATATTCAACTTGATCTTCACGATAGCGATTTTTACATTTAGGACACTCCACCATCGGGTCAGCAAAATTTTCTACGTGTCCGGCATTTTGCCAAACTTCTTGGCGCATTAAAATAGCCGCATCAATACCATACATATCACGACGAGCATCTACAAATTTTTTCCACCAAGCTTGTTTAATATTATTTTTTAAAGCAAGTCCAAAATGCCCCCAATCATATGTCCCCGCAAGCCCGCCATAAATTTCTGAACCAGGGAAAATAAATCCCCGCCTTTTACAAAGCGATACAATTTTTTCCATTAAATCATTTTCCCCACCTGCTCCCGAAATATCGTGAGGGCGGGCAGGTTTTTTATTTTTTTTGGTATCGTTTTCCATATATTTTTATTCCACTACTTTTGCTCCAGTGGCAACAAAGGTCGGGTCATCTCGAAGTAAAGTATTTAAAGACATTTGATTCACTCGTACATCCACCTTAGCAAAATCATCATGCCCAGTCAAAGTTGCATCATTTATAAGAGTAGGCATTGTTCCCACTTGAGAAAGTGAAGGAGTAAACCCAATTTGAAAACTGACATCTCTATCTGGCCCTGTAATACCTGTTCCTTTTGGTACTCCACCTACGTTCCAAGTTATTTGTCTCGTAGTAGCATTATAGGTTAAATCTTCAGAAGGTGGAGAAACTGGTCCAATAAATCTAGTCCATGAAGGCAAAGTGGCAACCACTTGTGTACCAGAAATATTATTTGCGGTATTGGAAAGAGACCAAACAATCGTGTAAGTAGTTTCTTTTTCTACTTTCGGTGGAATAGCTCCGGTATTAGTAAACGCTCCGGAATAATATAATGCCTTCGCCGAGAGGCCAATATTCGAAATTACTCTGACAATTTTTGATTCGGAATTAGTTAAACTTTTAATCTCATTCCCTTCCATTGGTTGTTTCGCTGAAATTGAAATATCAATATTAATAGTCGGTTCTAGAAGTAATCCACCTTGAGCGGAAAAAAGAGAAAGCGGAGAAACAGAAAATTCTACCGAACCAGAATCCCCGGGATTTATTTCAGCAAGTTTACTTTCTGAATTTTTATCCCAAATAATGGTATCGATGGAAGAATTATAGTATCCTTGGTCAGCATTTATTGTTTTACGATCAAGTGCGTTTCCAGAAAGTTTCGCCCGAATTTCTAAATCAGTTACTTTGGTATCTAAATTATTTACCCAGTTGATACTACCAGAAACTATAGAATTAGAATCTACTGCGTATTCTCTTTGATCTACTCCGTTAATTATTAATTTTGCTTCAATGAAAGCTTTTTTGATTAAAACTGTTTGTCCTAAAGAATTAAAGACAATCCCAATCACAGATTTATCGGAATCACTTTGGGAACCACTAAATACGTGAAAAGTTTTTTCTTCTCCATCAGAAACATCAAGCATTTTACCAACAACTGAAATATCTCGTTCTGCTCCAGGAGATAAATCACCCAAACTCCAAACATTATTTCCAAAAGAAGGTGCCGGCATTGCCGATTCAAATTGAAAACCAACCGGATAGTCAAGTCGAATAAGTATTTGAGAAGCTGCCTTGGTCGCATTTAAGGTTGATTTTATGTTTAAAGTTATATCCTGATTTGGACTTGCTTCAGCTGGCGCATCCATCGTAAGATCAATCGGGGCTGAACTGATGGTGACCTCATATGGCTTTTCTTTTACGAAAATTGCATTTGAACCCTCTACTCTATATTCTAGAGAAATTTTTATTGGGCGAATACTCCCTTGCTCTCCAAAGAGAGTAACTTTTATGTTATCACTTTTGATTCCTCCAGATGGAATAGTGCCGAGAGAGTCGCGTAAACGCTCCGTCTCCCCAGTTAAATCAGCTGAAGAACTTTTTGGATATTCAACCAATAAATCTGCCAATTCCAAAGCAGAATTATTTTTATTGGTAATCTCTATTTGAAGAGGAAGTTCTTCTCCTCCAGCAGTAAAAGTATTTCCAAGTATTGCAATATCAATGTTGTCATTTGAGACAGTATTTCCGCCAGCAAAAAACATATAAGCGGCATAACTAAGAGCCAGCACAAAGAAGATTATGGAATAAATGAAAAATTTTTTAAACATGGATGTTTTTTTGAAAAACTTCTCTTCGAAATTAAAACCCTCATTTTTTTTCTCTCCCCATGAATCTGGAACATCTCTATTTACTTTATAAACAAAACTATTATGCCGTTCATTACTCGCTTCATAATTCTTATTATTAAGTTTCGTTTTCATTTCCTCTATTCTGTTCAATTTTTCGCTTTCCTCTTGCATCCTAGAATTATATCACAATTATAAATGTGTTTCCTCGAGAGCTTTGTTGATTTCTGATAAAATCTTTGTCCGGCTACGTCCTGCTTGAAATATTAAACTTTCTTCATATGGCGACTTAGTAATATTCTTTAGCATTTCATTCACCCCAATATATCCTAAATTATTTAAAATTCGTAAAACGATTATGACTTCAATGTTTTGAGCCTCTTCTCTCTCTTTAGATTTTTCTAAAAAATGAAAACCATTTAATAAATCTTCAAATAAAGCAGGGTTTGGATATTCCCCCGTGAGTAAGCGTTTTAAAAGTCTTGAAATGTTTGTAAAAATTTCAAAAGAAATTAAATTTCTGGAAAGATTTTCAAGTTTGTTTGTTTTAGAAGCACTCGTAATGCGCCAAAAATCTTTCCCACGCACTAGGTCAATTTTCACATAAGAAGCTTCTTGCAAAACGAAACGTAGCTTGGAAGAAATTTTTCGGACTCCTTGAGCGGAAGCATAAATCATTCCTAAATCACGCGTGAAAATAAAATAATATTTCCCTGCTTCTCCATAATTTTTACTCCCCAATATTATTCCTTCTGTGTGATATATGTGATGCATTGTAATTAGTTTCTAGTTGCTAGATTCTAGCGAATATCCTATTGGATTTGATATTGGTTTGGTTAAATTTTTTATATCAATCGTATCTGTTAAAAAAATTCCGAGTTTGCCAGGTTGTTTATATAAAGTCACGTGAGTAGGTGGGTATTCTATGTTCAATTTATATTTTTTATTTATTAATTCAAAAAATTTGTTAAGATTTGGAACTTTACACATAGCAACAATTGTTTTTTTGTCTTCTTTTTCAACAAATTTGAAATCGTTGGTATATGATATGGGCTCAATGTTATTCTCGTTAGAAAACTCACAAAAATCCTTTATTATTTCGTCCTTAAAATTTGTAACTTGAATATTGTACTTTTCGATGATTTTCCCAATACATATTAAACTTACATGAAGAAAATCATTTACTAATAAAGTATTCCCTTCAAAAACTATTTCTTTTGGTAAATCTTTCAAGGAAACTAACAATGATATAGTTTCGTGTCCAAAAACAAATTTTCCTCCACAAATTAATTCTTTATCCATAAATTTTATTTCAAAATAATAAAAAACTAAAATTCTTCTTCATTATTCTGCTCAAAGTCTCTAAAAGAAATACCATTTTGCTTTAAAGCCATACTCGTGATTTTATGATTTGCACCAAAAGATATAAGCATTCCATCATGTACTGGAAAACATATTTTTGGTTTTATCTCTAATGCATAATTAACAGCATTTTTTACATTTGTCCAAGGACCAGCAACCGGTAAAGCTAAAATCTCAACTTTTTTCTCTGGATTATAAAATGAATCTCCAGGATAAAATAATCTTTTTCCAATAAAAAATCCCGTATTTTCTACTTGCCCAAAATCCTGATATATTTCTTCATGTTTACAATTATGAGCTTCAATTTCCACTCCTAAAAAATCCACAGGCTTTTTATCATCTAAAATTTCATATTTTATATTTGCTTCATCAAGTAATTTTCCAACTCCTTTATTTGTAATAATCTTTACGTTTGGACTATTCTCAATAATTTTTTTTAAAGATTCGATATGAATATGATCTCCATGTTCGTGAGTAACAATTATCAAATCAATATTTTTTTCTTCTGCATTTTTTTCGGTAGCCCAAGAACCCGGGTCAGTCACTATCCTTTTCCCTTGCTCTTCTATTACCAAACAACAATGCCCTAATTTCTTAATCTTCATACTTATATTTTACCACAAAAATAGGTTATTTCTGAATAGATATTTTGAACACCAAATCATTGATTTTTGTTTCCGTTCCGTTGTTTTGTTTCAATTTTATTTCTGATGCAAGAACTGTTTTTTTGATTTCTGCTTCAAATTTTTGAATTAGTTTTTCCCCTTCTTCGTTTGTTTCTAAAGAAAGAGTAATTGCGTCGCTCGGCGTTAACCCTTCTTTTTTACGGATATCTTGTATCGCTCGCGCCAGTTCACGGTAATTTCCTTCTTGTTTTAATTCTGGGGTTATTTTTGTATCAAGAATTATTTTTCCTTCCATCGCCTCGATAGAACCATTTTCGTTAGCTTGATGTATCAAAGAAACTTCCTTGATATTTAATTCATCTTTTATGATATCAATATATTTTTCTATCCCTTCAAAAGAAACTACATTTATTTTGGGTAATGGTTGTCTAACTGGAATTCCAGCTTTTTGTCGAGACTGCAATCCAAGTGAAACTATTTCACGGACTTTTTGCATCTCCTCAATTATTTTAGAATCAATTTCACTGATTTCTGGCCAACTTACCAAATGCACACTTTCTTCATCGTCGCTTGCCCCGAGCGAAGTCGAGGGGTCATTTCGTAATTTTTGCCAAATATCTTCTGAAGCAAAAGGCGTAAACGGCGCCATTATTTTCGCAAGGTTTTTTAACACAAAATATAAGGTCTGTTTTGCTTCTTTTTCTCCTTCTTTAATTCTGTCTCGTGAGCGACGCAAATACCAAGTAGAAAGGTCTCCAATGAAATCTTTTATCGCTCTTGTTGGCTCAAGCATTCGATAATTATCCAAACTATTCACACACAAAGAATTGAGCTCGTTAAATCTAGCCAAAATCCAAACATCAAGTATGTTTTTACTTTCTACTTTATCTTTTTTACTTTCTACTTCTCTGTCTCTGTAAAGTTCATAGAAAGAGAGAACATTATAAAGCAAGCCAAAAACTTGACGATGCAATTCCAAAACTGTTTTTTCATCAAAATTTTTCGACTCTCCTGGTTGATTGATTGAGTACATCCACAAGCGAAGTGTATCCACTCCGTATTTTTCTATCATCATCCAAGGGTCTACGACGTTACCGACTGATTTAGACATTTTTTTACCTTTAGCATCAAGTAAAAGTCCTAAACAAATTACATTTTTATATGCCTTACCCCGTCCCATTAAAATTCCTACTGCGTGTAAAGTATAAAACCAACCTCGCGTCTGGTCTATCGCTTCAGAAATAAAATCTGCGGGATAAGCTAAATCTTTATTTTCAAATGGATAATGATCTTGAGAAAAAGGCATCGTCCCTGAATCAAGCCAAACATCCATGACTTCTTTTGTTCGTACTAAATCTCCTCCACAGGAACATTCTAATTTTGTTTCATCAATATATGGCTTGTGTAAATCAAGTTCATAATTTTCATTATGTGGAACAGGAATAAAATTCAGTTCTTTTATTTGGGCATTTTCATAATACGGAAACTTCTTTCGATAATCCTCTAAATTTTCAATATTAAAATCAAGATAGTCTGTAGAAAAAGAAAGTTTAATAGCCGTCTCATGAGAAACGATTAAAATATTTTTATTCTGATATTTTCTTTCAATATCATAAAGAAAATCAGAAATTCTTTTTCTGACATCAAAGACTGTTTCGTCACTCCCTGATTCAGTATTTAAGAAATGAGGATATCCCGTCCAGTTTTTACCTTCATATTCTCCAGCATTAATTTCCCAAAGTCTTTTATCAAAAATTAAACAATCATCTGAAAGTCCCAACTCTTTTTTTACGATTTCCGCTGTTTCTTTTGTTCTCAAAAAATCCGAAGTAATAATCAAATCTATTTTTTTATCTTTCAATTCTTTAGAAGAATTTAAAACTTGCTTCTTTCCTTCTTCTGTTAAATGATCAATGTTATCTACTTTAGAACTCACAATTGCTGTGACATTACTCTCCGAGCCACCATGTCGCATCACAAAATATTTGTTGCCGGATTTTTTAGTTTTTGCTTTTAAGTCAGCAATACTCCCTATCACTTCCACTTTTTTACACTCTTCACAAGTCCAAACTGGAAGCGGGCTTCCCCAAAATCTTTCGCGCGAAATTGCCCAATCTTTAATTTCTCGCAACCATTCACCAAAACGTCCTTCTTTAATATGTGCCGGTTCCCAATTTATATCTTCATTTTCTTTTACTAATTTATCGCGCAAGGCAGACATTTTGATATACCAAGAATCGCGCGCGTAGTAAATGAGCGCCGTCTTGCAACGCCAACAATGCGGGTATGAGTGCTTGTATTTTTCTTTTTTGAGCAGTAGCCCACGACTAGCTAAATCTTTTATAATATCAACCGCCACTTCTTCGTCTCGCACAAATCTGCCTTCCAAGAAATCAGTCCCCGTTAAAAATTTCCCATCAAGTCCTACGAGGTGATGTTTCGGTAAACCAATTTCTGTTCCTAGCACAAAGTCATCTTGCCCGTACATCACTGCCGTATGCACTACGCCTGTTCCATCTTCTGTTGTCACAAAGTCTGCTCCATAAACCTTAAAGGCCTTATTTAATTTTTCTTTTTCACTACCAGAAATTGTGTTTTGTAAATATGGATAAAGTGATTCATATTCTAAACCAATTAAATCTTTACCTTTAATATCATTGTGAACAATTTCTATTTTTTGATCTTTAAATATACTTTCTACTCTTTCATTTGCAATAATATAAAGTTCAGATATTCCTTCAACCCTCAATGCTGTATATAAAATATCTTTTCCTACCGCTAAAGCCACATTCCCCGGAAGTGTCCAAGGAGTCGTAGTCCAAGCTAGTATATATGCTGTATCTTTTGTTTCTTTTCCTACTCCATATTTTTGTTCAGCTTTTAATTTAAATTTCACATACACCGATAAGTCTTTTACATTTTCATAACCTTGTGCAAGCTCGTGCGAAGAAAGTGCCGTGCCACAACGCGGACACCAAGGCACTACTTTATAATCCTTATAAAGCAATTTTTGTTTGTCAGTTTCTTTAATAACATTCCAAACTGATTCAATATAATCGTTGTGATAAGTCACATACGGATTTTTCTGATCCACCCAAAAACCAATGCGCTCGGTAAATTTTTCCCAAAGGTCCACATATGTCCAAACACTTTCTTTGCATTTCTGATTAAATTTTGCAATTCCGTACTCTTCAATTTCTTTTTTTGATTTTAAGCCAAGTTCTTTTTCTACTTGCAATTCTACTGGTAATCCGTGCGTATCCCAACCCCCTTTTCGACGCACATGATATCCACGCATTGTTTTATAGCGTGGAATAACGTCTTTAAATGCTCGTGCTTCTAAATGGTGAATTCCAGGTTTTCCATTTGCCGTCGGCGGACCTTCATAAAAAGTAAATTCCCCTGCAGGCGATTCCTTCTCTAGAGATTTATCAAAAATTTTATTTTCTTTCCAAAATTGCAAAACTTTTTCTTCTCGTAATGCTGATTCACTTTTATTTTTTGTTTCTTCCATATCTTTACAAATTTGTGAAAATAATAATTTTAAGAGTCGTGGGTTCCCTTTCCTATCTTTTCTGAGGGCGAAGGCTCAAAAATTATTGATTTTCACAAATTTTTATTTATTATTTTTAATAAAAAAACTCGTCCACGTACAACAATGTTTATAATTGTTATACAAGGACGAGTCTCCCCGTGGTACCACCTTGATTACTTCTCATTTTAATAGGTTCTACTTCCCAAATGGGTTTCTTCCTAAGGCTCCGAGGTGATAGCCCCTTCAACGCCTACATATAGAATAGCTACAAAATCTAAAAAATGCAAGAATTACATTCTTTCTGGAGTTTCAATGCCCAAGAGCCATAAACCATTTTTCATTGTTTGGTAAAAAGAATTAACAAGTTCTAAATGATAAACAATGTATTTATTGTTCTCATCTAAAATTTTTGTATTCGCATAAAAAGTATTAAAGGCACTAGCAAGCTCTGTCAAATAGGTAGCAATATAATGTGGCGCAAGTTCCCGATAAACACGATTTACCACTTCTGGAAATTGATACAACATTTTTTCAAGAGAGGTTGTCTCTTCTGGAATTTCTTTTTCATATTTAAAATTAAAATCTTTTGCTTTTCCTAAAATAGAATTCGCTCGCACGGCTGTGTATTGTAAATATGGACCAGAATCTCCATCAAAAGAAATCGATTTCTCAAAATCAAAAATAATATCACTACCGATTGAAGATTTTAAAATAGAATATTTGAGTGCCGATATTCCAACGATTTTTGCAATATTTTGTTTTTCTATTTCAGAAAATTCTCGTCCAGAAATTTTCTCTCGCACGACATCCATCGCATCATTTATTAATGATTCACCTGTTACTACATTCCCTTTTCTAGAAGACATTTTCCCAGATTCTAGTCTCATCATTCCGTGAGTAATGTGTTTCATTCTTTTTTCTAAATCTGGATGCATAATAGAAATAGCTTTTTGCACTACTTTCATATATTCTGCTTGTTCAACGGCTGTAGTAACAATAGAAAGGTCTAATTTTTTGGAAAAGAAATTGTCTTTTTTAAATTTAAGCATGGTGAGACCTAATTCTTTTGTCTCATAAGTAGGCAAACCTTGTGAATTTATAAATACTCGAGTGTGTAATTTTGGATCATATTTTTCTCCGTAAAAAACAACAGCTCCATCTGATTTTTCGAAGATCCTTCGATTATCCTCAGGATCTTCGACCTTTTTAAGATTTTCGAATACAATTTTTTTACCAATTTCAGAAACTTCTGACTCAAAATAATATTTATCAAATTTTGTTCCTAAAAGTTTATATAATTCCTCAAAAGCTTCTAGGGTTATTTTGCGTCCCCAATTATAAATTTCATTTATTTTTTCGTCACTTTTTTCATATAACTTTTTATTTATTTCATCGATTTCTTTTTTCGCACTATCATCAGTATCATATAAATTACTTCCCTTGGAATAACATTCGCCTATATATTGAGCTTGGTTAGAAATGGGTAAACTTTTGTCTGGTAAACCAAATTTTTGAAGTCCAAAAATAGCTTTAGCCACATGTGGACCGATATCACCTTGATAATTTGCTCGAGTTACTTTTGCTCCAGAAAATTCAAAAATACGAGAAACTGATTCTCCTATGGCATTAGTCATTAAATGTCCAATATGAAAAGGTTTGAAAGGATTTGGATCAGTATATTCCACCATTACTTTTTTACTAGCAAATAAATTATTTTTCCCAAAATTCTCTTTCTGTTTTAAAATTTCTTCGACGCTTTCAGCAAAAAATTCTCTTGATAAGAAAAAATTTATAAATCCAGGACCAGCAATTTCTATCTCTTCTACTCCTTCTACTCCGTTATCAGAATTTAATCTAGCAATTTCGGCAATTATTTTTTCCGCCAAATCTACCGGCTTCATTTTCATTTCTTTCGCATAGACCATCGCGACATTGGTGGAATAATCTCCATTTTTAAAATCTTCTGGATGCTCCAAAACAATATCTCCAGAATCTATTTCCAGCTTTTTTAATGCTTCTTTTATTCCATTTTTTATTTTTTCTTGCATTTTATTTTTTCCCCGTTGAACCAAATGCTCCTTCCCCCCGAGCTGATTCTGATAATTCACTCACTTCTTCAAGATCAACTATCGCCACCGGATAGATTATCAATTGAGAAACTTTATCTCCCTCTTCTATAGTATAAGGCTTATCAGACAAATTTACCAAATGAGTGTTGTATTCCCCTCGGTATCCAGAATCAAAAACTCCACCCATAGTATGAAGCCCCGATTTTGAAATTCCACTTTTATCTTTTACTACAGCAGCATACCCATGTTCAAATTCGAGCGCAAAACCATGCCACAATCTAGCATGCCCCATCGGTTGGATTGTTATCGTTTCCATAGAAAATAAATCCATCCCAACATCTCCTGGGTGGGCATACTTCGGCAATTTAACCCGCTCTTTTAATTTTTTGATTTTGATTTTCATAAATTCCAAATATTTTTTCATAAAAATTTTAAGAAACGTGTGGGTCCCTTGTCCTTATGACTCCGAGGGCGCAGTTTCAGAAATTTTTGATGAAAAAATATTATATTACTTTTTTAACTTTTTCATAAATCATTTCGTGAATTGCATCACGAGATAAAATTTCTCCTTTTTTCGAACAATCTATTTTTATAAAATTATTCATTGTTTTAGAAAGCCACAGAGCACTCTTGCGAGAATTTATAAGATGATTGACATCGTTCTCGTGCACATCTTTCCCTTTTTTTAAATATTCTCTTTTCATTTTACTACTTTCTCTGTCTTTTAAGAGTTTCAAAACAATCTCAATAGGCAAATTCAAATAAAAAGTCATATCCGGTTGCGGAATTTTAAAAACTCCATATTCCATTTCATTTAGCCACTTGATAAAATTATTTCTTTTTTTAGCATTACTTATCTTTCCACCCTGATGTATCTGATTGGCTGAAACGTAACGATTCGCAATTACCAAATATCCTTTTTCGAGCCAACCGTCCATTTCTTCTTTTGATTGCCAACGATCCGCAGCAAAAGGAATCGAAGCAATCTTCGGATGAACTTTCAAAAAATTATAGTATTGTTCTGAAAGACAGTGTCCTAAAAAAGCCCCAAAAAAATGTTCATAATATCTCGGAAAATCTATCACTTTTACCTTGTGTCCATCTTTTTTCAAATGTTTTATTAAAAGGTCTGTCTGCGTCGCCTTTCCACTCCCATCTGTACCGTCTATTACTATTAATTTCCCTTTCCTTTTTTTATTCTTTGTCATAAAAATTTTTACCTGTTTTATATGAATCAATTAAAATTTCTGTTGGATAAAAGAGCGGTGATGGTAATTTGTTCAAATCATACCAATTCCACTCGCCAATGTTTTCATTTGGATCTGAACTTGCTTCTCCACTTTCCCAATCAGCCACAAATCCAACCAAGGCTTTGTTGTATATGATTATATTTGCTACGCACTGGAATTTTAAGTTTTTTATTTTTATTTTAGAACCAGCTTCCTCTTTGGTTTCTCTCTTGACTGATTCTTCAAAAGATTCTCCGACTTCCACGTGTCCACCAGGAAAAGAAAATTCCCCTTGTCCGTGTGTTGCTGTATCAGATCTTTTACCAATCAACACTCTTCCTTCTTTAAAGATCATTACTCCAACAACTGTTTGTGGTCTTTTTTTCTTTTCTTCTGACATAATTATTTACTTCTTAAAATTTTATCCATTTTTCGGGCAATATTTATAAAATCTTTTTCTTTTTTACCGCGAGTCGTTTCTGCTGGGGTACCAAGTCGAATTCCAGAAGGATCAAAAGGTGAACGAGTTTCGCCTGGAATAGTATTTTTATTACAAATAATCCCCGCTTTTTCTAATTTAGCTTCTGCCTCTTTTCCTGAGATACCTTTTCCATCCATCCAAGTATCAATCAGAATCAAATGCGAATCAGTTCCACCAGAAACGACTCTCCATCCCAATTTAGAAAGTTCACTAGCAAAAACTTTCGCGTTTTTTACTACTTGTTTCGCGTATTTTTTAAAGGCCGGCGTACTTGCCTCTTTGAGCGCTACAGCAACACCAGCGATAGAGCTCATATGTGGACCACCTTGAAGTCCTGGAAAAATCGCTTTATCAATCAAAACTGAAATTTCTTTTTGACTTTCTTTTGGACCAATTTTTTTATCTTTTCTGGAAAAAATAATGGCACTCCTTGGTCCCCTGAGGGTTTTGTGAGTCGTACTGGTAACAACATCAGCATATTTAAATGGTGATGGATATACCCCTCCCGCTACTAGTCCTGCAAAATGAGACATATCTACCATTAGTATTGCACCCTTCTGTCCATCAGGGTAAATCACAGCATCCGCGATTTCTCTGAATTTTTTAAAATCAACTATCCTAGGATAGGCCGTAAACCCTGCGACAAGAAGTGCTGGTTTTTCTTTAACTGCTAATTCTTTTAACTCTTCATAATTTAATTTTTCTGTTTTAGGGTCTACTCCATATGGAATCTGTTGCCAAACTTTTCCAGTCATAGAAACCTTTTGTCCATGAGTCAAATGTCCTCCTGCGGTCAAAGTCATTCCCATTATTTTGCCACCAAACGGAACTAAGGCAAGATACACTCCGAGATTTGCTGGAGAACCGGAATGAGGTTGCACATTCACATGCCATAAATCTTTTGATAATTTAAAAGCACGTCTTGCTCTGTCCTGACAGAGAAGTTCCAATTCGTCCACAAAAGTATTCCCTCCATAATATCTTTTATGTGGATATCCTTCAGCGTATTTATTGTCAAAAATTGAGCCCAAAGCCTTAAAAACATCGAGAGACGCATAGTTCTCAGAAGGAATAAGATTGATAACGCTCTTTTGTCTTTTAGTTTCGGCTTTAATTAATTTTTCAATTTGTTTGTCTTGCATATTCCCATATTATCACATTTTACTAAGATTGTACCAACCTGGTCGGTACGAAAAATTTTTGCTCCAATTTGCAAAAGTTTGTCTAAGGTCTCTTGTTTTGGAAGACCATATTTATTGTTTAAACCGACTGAAATCAATGCTTCGGTCGGCGCTACTGCCTGCAAAAATTCCAGAGAACTTGAAGTGCTAGAACCATGATGCCCAATTTTCAAGATATCGCTCTTGAGTAAAGATTTCGGATTATTCTCTAAAATTAATTTTTCTGTTTTAGTTGTCGCATCACCAGTCAACATAAAAGAAGTATTTTTATATGACAGTTTCACAACCGTCGAACCGTCGTTTGTCTCCCACCCCGACACATCTCGATCTGGAAATAAAATATCAATCACTGCTCCACCACCCAAATCAAGTCGCATACCCACTTTCGCCAAAATGTCTGGAATTTTTTTATTTTTTATTTCATCTTCCAAATTTTGATAGGTCTTGGAATCGCTCCAAGTACCAGATTCGAATAGTTCACCTACTTTATAGAATTTTAAAACATCTAAAAATCCTCCGATGTGGTCTTGGTCGGGATTGGTTATAATCATTGCATCAATACTCCTATCAAACGGAGACATTACTTGTTGCAATTTTCCTAAAATTTTATTTGGAGGACCACCGTCGACTAATACTTGCGTACCGGTTGGCGACTCGATAAAAAGCGCATCCCCTTGTCCGACGTCCAGCATCGCAAAAGTAAATTGTTTATGAGAATTTTGCCAATCAAAATAAATAAGAAATGTTGCGATAAATAACAAAATAAAAGAAACAACCAGAAGCCAATATTTCTTCATGAAACTTTCATGCATAATGTTATAATGTTAACATATTAATAATTTAACAAAATACTATGGAAACATTTACACAAAAAACATTTAATATCGGAGAATTAAAAGGCATCTCGGCTAAAAACATTGAGGAACATCTAAAGCTATATGCGGGTTATGTCAAAAATACCAATCTAATTTTTGACAAATTATCTGAATTAAAAAATGACCCAGAGAAAAATGCTTTTCTTTTGGGTGAACTTCAAAGACGTTTTGGATTTGAATTTGATGGAATGCGCAATCATGAATACTTTTTTTCATCATTATCTGATGGAAAAAAAGAAATAAATCTAAATGGAGATTTGTATAAAAAAATAGAAAAAGAGTGGGGTTCGTTTGAAAATTTCCTTAATCATTTTAAATTTGTAGCTACCACTCGTGGAATCGGATGGACTATTCTTTATTTTGACAAAATGACTGATAAATTAATCATCTCGTGGGTAGACGAACATCATCTTGGGCAACTCACTGGTCTCTCCCCAATTCTTTGTTTAGATATGTGGGAACATGCCTATGTCTACGACTACCCTACTTCCGAAAAGAAAAAATATATTGATGCATTTTTTGAAAATTTAAATTGGGAAGTTATAGAAGAAAACTTTAAAAAAGCACACTAAAAAATAAAAAATTATGATTTAGAAAGCCTTGGGAGTCGCGACGGCGACGGACAGAGAAAATTTTTAGCAAAAAATTTTTGTGCTTTATAAATTATAAATTTTGTTTTTTTTAATATGCCTCCTCTATAAAAAACTTCTTGATATTTCTACCAAAAAGGCGATAGATAAAATAGACATAAATCGCTAGGGTTATTAGAAGTGGAAAGTTTGGAACGGCAAATGAGGCAAATGGAAGACCGGCGAAAAAGTTTATTACTAAAAGTTCGTAATGAAGAAAAATATAAGAAATAAATCCGAGAGGCACGGCAAAAATATACCAGATAAAACCGAGTCCTCCGGTAATAAAACCAAGGAGCATGGTGAATGGAATGAAAGGTAAAATCAAAACATTTGCCGGCAAGGCCACAAGCGAGAGATTCCCCATTTTATAAAGAATGAAAGGAAAAACAAAAATATATGCCGCGCAAGTAACTGAAACAATATCTCGCAACTGAAATTTCTTGGTAACCCAAGTAAAATATTTTTCAATTCTGGGAGAAAAAAAGATTACTCCAATTGTCGCCAAAAAAGAAAGTTGAAATGACACATCAAAAACAAGCACATAAGGGTTGAGAAGAATCATAAAAATTCCAGCCAAAATCAAAGCACGCAAAACATCATAATTTCTACCTGTTGCCCGAGCAATCAGCGCTAAGATTGCCATCACTCCAGCTCGGATAGCTGTGGAACTTGCACCAGTCATAATAATGAAAAGTAAAATAGCAAAAATCCCTATTCCAATTCCAAGATGTCTCGGCAAAAAAGCAAAAACTTTCATAATCCATTCAGCCACAATTGTCACGTTGTAACCTGAAAGCGCCACAATATGAATCGTGCCTGTATCCACAAAACTCTGTCTTAGATCCTGACTAAAAGCAGATTTTTCTCCTAAAATAAGCCCACCCATTAATAAATTTTCTGGACTCCCAATCGAGAGATTTATTTTTTCTAAAAATTTATCTTTCACATAAAAAAGTACGCTTTTTATTTTACTCCCGTTCCCCCGAGTACTGATTTCTATTTTCGGAAAACTCATCACATAAACTATTCGATCTTTTCGTAAATAATTAACATAATCAAATTCTTTCCCAGTATTGGTAATAAAATTTTCTGGTTTTTGTAATTTCCCGTAAAAATTTATGATATCCCCATATTTATAATTTTCATTAAAGTCAGTAGTAACTAAAATTTTTAAATTCTTTTTATTTCCGACATTCACAATAAGTTTTTGATTATTTTCTTTTATTTCCGGCTCATCATCTATCATTCCTGACAAACTAACACTTTGTCCTATTTCTACTTGTTTCCCAGACCATAAATCTAAAGTCGATCCAATGTTTTTCTCGGCAACACTAAACCTTAAAATCCCAAAAGAAAACGTCAAGATAAAAATTCCAGCGAGTATTCCCCATTTACTCTTCGAGATAAAACTATGAAATAAAATAATTCCGAGGGATATAATACAAAGCAGGATACCAACAAAAAGATTTACAAAAAACAACGAGCTCAAAAATACTCCAAAAATAAAACCAAAACATATTGAGAAAAATATTTTATCTTTCATTTTATTAAAGTTTCTATCTATTTTACTAAATCCAATTCCATTGCTTGCCAATTTATTGACTTTAACCTATATTTCTTCAACGCAGATATTGAATCTAAAGTTTTAAACCCAAGTTCTTTATAAAACTTCACTGCTTTCTCTTGTTTTGGAGCTTTCCTAACATATAAATAGATTTTTTTAACTTCTTTCTCTTTTAATTCTTTAAGAACTTTTCCGACAACTTGCTTACTTACACCTTTTTCTCGAAAATCTTTCTTTGTATACACAAAAATAAGACGCCATGTCTCTCCTTTTACGGCACCAGCTATACTTATAATTTCTTCTTTATTTATTGGGTTTTCGGCTCCTACAAAAAACTCATTTTCAATATCTGACAAATCATCTTGCCATTCTTGTTCTGTTTTTTCTAATTCTCTTTCATATAATGTTTTGGCTATTTTTTTTGACCTAAATGCTTCAGGATCATTTTTGAACGCATCAAGTCTAATCTCTTTGAATTTTCTCCAATTTTCTTCTGTAATTATTTTTGGTTCTACTTTTAAGTATTCTCTATTTTCTTTTTTAGAGTCATTTAACTGTTCGTTCCCTGGATTTTTATTTTTTAGTTGTTGAAAACAAATGTTTCCTTCATTCATAATTTGTAAATTTAAAACAATGATTTCAAGGTCCATTCGGCCACTAACTCTTGCTCTTCTTCTTTTGAAAAAACTTTTTTATATTTGGCGCCGGACTTCCCTTTTACTCGCTTTTCACATTCTACCCAAGTTTTATCAGAATGAATTTTCCCATTTACTGCCGATACGTAAGAATAAGCAATTTTGCCTTTGTTCTTCTTGGAATTTATTTTCCCCTCCTTGTGGAGGAGGGGTGTTCCAATTTTTAGTCGGGACGGGGTGGTAATCTTACCAAAAAGTTTCTCATAATCTTTTAGATTTCCCCTGAAAAGGATTGTCGTATTATTGGCTGAAAAACTAGTCGCTATTGCATCACATCTTTCATTTAAATGGACCCCCGAATGTCCAGATACTTTTACCCATTCAACTTGATATTTTGTTCTTAAACTAAAATCAATTTTAAAAAGTTCTTCCCAAAGGTCTTTATTCAAAACTGGCTCTTTAGTTTTAGTCATCCAATTATTTTTTTGCCAAGCATAGACCCACATCGTAATCCCATTCAAAAGATACGATGAGTCGGTGTGAACTACAATTTTTTTGACCTCGGGTTTGCGTTTTGAAATTTCTTTTAAAGCCTCAATGCCCGCTGTCATTTCCATTCTATTATTCGTGGACTCTTTTTCTCTACCACCAAGCTCAATTACTTTTTTGTCAGGAAACAATAAAACACTTCCCCATCCCCCTGGCCCAGGATTCCCAAGCGAACTTCCATCGGTATAAATTATAACTTCATTTTTTTTCATTTTTACATTGTAGCAATTGTGCTTGATATTTCAATAATCCTTAAGCGAAGTTCTTCGCGACCACGAAACCTAGAAAGGTCAAAAGTAGCGAGTAGATTTACTTTGATACCTTCGGAAAGCGGGATATCAAATGAGTCGTGTCCTGAGAAAAAAGAAATAGCTTTCGCTTTATGATCTCCCGCATCAGAAAAAATAATTTCCAAATGTTCTCCAGAACCATTTTTCCCAAATTTTTTAATATTTTCTATTTTCACATTTTTAAAAAGAAAAGTTGGCTTTAGATTTCCAATTCCAAAAGGCGCCATCTTTTCTATCTCACGCCAGTTTTTCATATTGACATATCCAAGGTCGCATTCGAAATCTGCTTTAGTCTCTGAAATATTTTCAGTTAACTTCTCTATTTCATTAAAAGACTCCGAAAGAATTTCTTCTAAGAAATGAACTTTGTCATTATGTACAGTAAACCCTCCAGCCAGCTCATGTCCGCCATATTCTAGAAATGAATCTTTATTTCTGAACATCAATTCAACAATTGAAACTGATCCGGGAGACCGGCAAGAACCTTTTATACAATCATTTTCATCTTTACCCCAAACAAAAACTGGTTTTTGATATTCATCAGAAAGCTTCCCTGCTACGAGCCCCAGTACCCCCACTCGCCATGATGGATTTCCTATCACTATTACTTCTCTTATTTCTCTTTTTTCAAATTTCTTTTTTACTTCTCGCATAATTCCCGCCACGATTAATTTCCTCTCATCATTAATTTTTGATAAATGGTTTGTAAGTATCCCTGCTTCTACTTCATCGTCTGTCGCAAGAAGTTCAAATGCTCGCATTGGGTCATCCATCCGAGAGGCAGCATTTAGTTTCGGCACTACCATAAAACTAATGTCATCTTCAGTTAGATGTCTTTGATCCACATTTATCTTTGCCAAAAGTTTTTGTAGTCCTGGACGAGGAGATTTCCTTAAAACTTTTATACCAAAATGTGCAATCGCGCGATTTTCACCTAAAAGGGGCACCATGTCAGAAAGTGTCGCAAGCCCAGTTATATCAAGCATCCATTTTTCCCAACCATCTTTTATTTTATAAAATTCTCCATATTTTTTTATAAAACCTTGGACTAATTTAAAAACTACTCCTGCTCCACAGAGCATTTTTTCTGGATAATTATCAATTTTTGGATTTAAAATCGCATAGGCTCGAGGAAGAATTTCTGAAGATAGGTGATGGTCAGTAATAATAACATCAATACCGTCCGCTTCTGCTTGAGCCACTTCCGCTACTGCTGTTATTCCAAGATCTATCGTAATTAAAAGTTTTATTCCCCTACTTGCAAATTCTTTTATTGCAGACATATTAAGTCCATATCCTTCAGAATTTCTTTGAGGTAAATAAATTTCAAAATTTTTGTACCCGATTTTTTTAAATAAATCTTGCAAAATCACCGCGCCCGGAATGCCATCGGCATCGTAATCGGCATAAATCATTATTTTTTCCCGCGCTTCTATTGCTTCAAAAATGCGAACACAAACTTTCTCCATATCGCGCATTTCAAATGGATCATAAAAATCCTTCTCATAATTTGGATTCAAAAATTTTTCAGCATCAATTTCATTCTTTATTCCACGATTTTTCAAAAGTGTCTGTAATAATTTTCCATATTTTTCCATTGAAAAAGTATATCACATAAGGATTTTTGAGTTCTCGTTGACAATTTTACAAAAATACATATAATATAAATGAAATAAAATTTGTTATTCACTGATTCATTAACCGCTAAAAACGAATGGTTATGACTAAAAGTAGCAGTGCTAAGAAGGCTCTGGTAGATTGTGCTGGAGAAAGTGGAAAAAACCTAGAATTGGTGTCGGTGCCAAAACCAAACGACAACAATAAAAAACGACCAAAACCAGGTTTTGTTAAAAAACCATTTCCATTTGGAAAACATTAAAAAGACATTATTATTGCCTTCCCAAGAATGTAGCGCCCGCTACAACGCATAAAAGGCTTTCCGCACCCAGTGGGAAGCCTTCTTTTTTTTATAAAATTTTGTTATATTGAAGATATGGAAAACTGTATTTTTTGTAAAATTGTAAGTGGAGAAATACCAAAAGATTTTATTTATAAAGATGAAAACTTTTTGGCTTTTTTAGATATCAAACCTGTCTCAGATGGACATTTAATAATTATTCCCAAGAAACATGTAGTCTGGATGCAAGAAGTAGACGACGAGACAATTTCTGGAATATTCAAATTAACTAAAAAATTAATGCTAGCTTTGAAAAAAGGACTCCCTTGTGATTATATTCAAGAATCTGTAGTAGGCAATGAAGTACCTCATTTTCATATCCATTTAATACCAAGACATCATGGAGATAATTTCCGCAATTTTCCCACTAAAGAATACAAAAAAGGACAAGAGAAAGAATTGATAAAAAAAATTACAGAAGCGCTTTGAGGGCTGGAAGTTCTTTCCCTGCTAGAAATTCCAAAGTTGCCCCACCCGCTAAACTAATATGAGTGTAGTCTTCTAATTTTCCATATTTTCTAAAAGCATCAATAGTATCTCCCCCTGCAACTATCGTCTCACCTGCTACGTTTTTCATAGCATTTATAACTGACTCTGTCCCTTCTATAAACTTATCATCACTAGTTTTACCAACAGGACCATTTATAAAAACTGTTTTTGAATTTTGAATAATATTTGAAAATATTTTTTCCGTTTCGGGTCCAATATCAAGAGCCATCCAATCAGTAGACACCCCTTCTTTTGTAATATCAATAATTTTTCTAGAATTTCCATCCGAAATAACAACATCAATTGGAGTGATAATTTTTTTACCCAAAGATTCTGCTTGTTTCAAAATTGATTTAGCGTCTTCTACCCAATCTTTCTTTTCACGTTTTACTTTATCAACAAAAACATCTTCAATAAATGAACTACCGAGCTCTCTCCCTTCTGCTTTCAAAAAAACATTTGCTACTGCACCACCTACTAAAAAAGTATCTGCAAGATGTAATAAATTACGAATAGCATCTACTTTATCAGAAATTTTTGCCCCACCGATAATTACAGTAAAAGGTTTTTGGGGGTTCTCTAATAAATTCGACAACATATTCACTTCTTCTTCTAAATAAAATCCAGCAACAGCCGAAAGGTGTCTTTCGATCCCAGTAGTAGAAGCATGCATCCTATGCGCCTGTGGAAATCCATCAAAAACAATCATATCTTTCCCTCTGCATAGTTTTTCAGCAAAAATATCATCGTCCACCATTTCTTCGGGATAAAAACGTACATTTTCAAGCATTAAAATATCGCCCTGTTTCAGGTTAGCAATTTTTTCATCAACTATCTCTCCAATACAATCATCTACTTTATCTACTCTCTTATTTAACAACTCTGAAAGTTTTCTAGCGTGAGGATTAGTACGAAGATTTTCAACTATTTTTCCATCAGGACGTCCAACATAAAAAAGAATTACGATTTTGCAATTTTCTTTTATCAAATATTCTAAAGTGAGCAGAGTCGCCCGAATCCGAAGATCATCAGAAACCTCCAACACTCCATTTTTTTCTATCACGTCGATATCATACGGGGCACGATAAAGAACTGTTTTTCCAGAAATATTTGTGTCTTTCAGATTTCTTAATTTCATGTCCTTTCTGTAATTTTGATAATTTCTAAAAATTTCTTGGCATCCAAACTTGCTCCACCTACTAGCACCCCTTCTACTCCGCCATCTGACATAAATTCCAAAATATTTTTTTCGTTTACTGAACCTCCATAAATAATTCTGGGCATTTTTGTTTTTCCTCCAATTTTATCAGTTAAAATTTTTCGAATAAAAATCGCCATTTCCAAAAAATCAGCTTTCGTTTCATCCCTACGTGGAAAAGTCGTGGAAAGAGCCCAAACAGGTTCATAAGCAATAATTATTTTTGAAATTAATTCTTTTGAAATTCCACTCAGACATTCTTCCACTTGATTTTTAATTAAATTGAAATATTCATGATTCTCATCTCTTTCTTTGTCTCCCACACAAAGTATTGGAATAAGACCAGCAGAAAGTGATCCTTTTATTTTTTTATTGATACTAATATTATCCTCGCCCAAAACTCGTCTTTCAGAGTGCCCTAAAATTACGTATTTCACGCCAAAGGCCTCGAGCATGTTCCCAGAAATTTCTCCTGTAAAAGGACCGGTGTCGCCCCAGAAAGCATTCTGCGCTCCAAGAATTATTTTCTTAGAAATTTTTTTCAACTTTTCTAAATATAAAGATGGTGGACAAATTATAACTTCTGATTTTTTTAAATTAGAAATGTTATTCGCTATATTAGTAAATAGTCTTTCTGCTTCTTTTCCTGAAAGCGGATTCATTTTCCAATTTGCAATCACTAATTTTTTAGTCATAAGACTATTGTATCATTCGCAAGTGGAATTTAGCAAAGTAATTTTAAATTATTCCGTTTCTTTCCAGTTCCCAATATTCCACCCTCCAGATGGACCACTAGTAAAATTCATATTCACTAATCCCGATTCATAACTTATCGTAGTAGAACCACTAAGAATCATTTTATAACCCACCGCTTCTTTGGCACTTGCACTACCGCTAAATGAGATTGTACCGTTTTGGGCATTTAAAACGACTGAACCAGCACTCCCTGAAATATCTATTGCATTGTGAGTACAAAAAGAAATATCACAATTACTAGTAGTAACAAACAAGATATAACTTCCCGCTTGACCATTCCCATTTAATTGTCCACTTCCTTCAAGGTCAAGCCAACCATCAGAAACCAAAACTCCACTAGTATTTCCATAAGATGAGCTAAGAACAATTTTAGCTGACCCAGAAACAGTCACGTTGCCTTGTACCCACACAGTTCCAGTAAGATAAAGAATATTGCTTCCAGAAACAGTCAAATTGCCAGTAATCTTTTTAGGACCTAGGGTTGAAGTACCATAAGTAGGAGTAGCATAATTACCATTATAAATTCCCCCTGCTTCTGCATCACTTTTCCATTTAGTAACATTTGTATCTGAAATAGGATAAGCAATATATGTCGGATCTGGTTGAGAAGTGCAAGATTTATTATTTCCAGTACCTGTTTGACAATAGATGAGGCCAGTGGCTTCTGTATAATTCACGGTGTGTGCTTGAGCACTTCCTGATCCGCCTGTTCCAACACTTAATTGATTATATTGACTATGAGAACTCCCTTCTATCAAACCATATATTCCACCTAGGTAAATTTTGAAAAAATAATCAAGCCCAGAAGGAGTGGTATCATTCCAAGTTCCTCCTTGTTGTCCAATTTTAGAAATACCATTATTATACCCACCACTTGAAGCACCAATGATAAAATATTTCGAGCTTGAAGTACTAGCATCAATTACCAACCAATAAGTCGTATTTATATCAAGTAGTGGATTCGTATCAAAAGCGACTTCAACCCAACTATAAGAAGTCGCCACCGAAGAAGTGAGCAATGTTCCACTAGCATATGTGATTGTTCCAGGACTGCCACTTGCGTCGTTTACGATTTTAACAATAGCATTGCTTGGACTGCCAACTTTTTTTAAATAAAATGAAACTTTGTCTAATGGATTTGATGTTCCGAGTTTAAAACTTTGAGCAATGTCTTGAGTAGCGTTTGCATTTCCAAAAGTAGTATCATAACTCGGAGTTCCACTCCCATTTGATTGGTCAGCATTAAGGGCTGGGCTGTTCGCTGAGATTGCTGTCCCAGTGATAAAAGAAGAAGTACTACCAGTAATAGGACCATTCGCATAAACATTTCCGTTGATACCGGAACTACCTTGTAAATCAATTCCTCCTTGTCCAACCTGAATACCATAATTAAAAGAAACTCCAGCGCCAACCGTAAGCAGTAAATCAACTTTTCTTTCATAATTTAAAACATCCCCTAAAGAAACAATCTCTTTTTGATTACCATTTGAAGTAATATTTGTCGTAGCGCTATTAGAACCAAGAGTAATCGTCTCAGAACTTGAGATTGGTTTATTTGTTAAAATGCGATACATCGCATCTTCCACCCCCGACTCCGCCAAGAAATAGGACTTCTTTGAATTTATATTTTCACTAGCAATTTTAAATTCTCGAACTGATGGCACAATCAATCCTGAAATTATGGCTAAAGAAATAAAAATCAAAAAAACAACAATAATAAGCATTGCAGCACCCTTTTGAGAAGATTCTGATGAAAACCCTTTTTTAAATTTTTTGATTTTTTTTATCATTTTTTTAGTTAATAATTTCCTCGCAAAACGACAGTATCATAATACTGATAACTACGATTTTGTGAATCTTTCTTTGAACTAATAGTTAAAAAAACTTTTAGCGCTTCTCCTTTGGTAGTGTTTATTTGATTAAATGTTAAAGCTCCAACTTTAACATTTGGACTATTTAAATCTCCAGTATAATTACCATTTTCTAAAAGACGGATATTAGAGTTAGTTAAAACAAATTCAACAAGTTTGTCGGCCCCAGCATCATCTTTAGTATCAAGTTTTAAATCGCCATTTACATCTACTACAGAATTTATCTTATCTGCTTCTCTAATCTCCCTGGAAATCCTTTCCATAATTTCTCCTCCTTGAGCAATTTCTCTTTGAATCCCCACCTCTTTAAAAGATCTCATCATAACGATTAATGAATTAATCGCAACCGCTGAAAGCATCGCAAAAAGAACAATGTAAAAAAGCATTTCAATTAAAGTATATCCCTTATTTGTTTTTATTTTTTTCATCTGGGTCATGAAAATATATTTGAAAGATAAAATGATAAATTCTTTGACATTGTTTGTCCATCTTCCTGCCAAGAAACATTTACTGTAATTAATTTTGTACCAGTATCTAATACTCCACCACTAGAAACGATATCACCAGTAGTAGCGTCTCGATTTACCGCCGAAACAGTTATCGTTCTGGTAAAAGAATCGACTTTGTTTGGAGTAGTAGTTAATGTCCAAGTACCTCCCGTAAAAGTTGGATAATAAGTTGTGGAAAGAGAAAGATTGGAAATATTGGTCCAAGCATTGTCTCTCAATATTCGAACTGATTCTCCACCTTCTTCTAAAAGAAAAGATGCTTGTGTTCCATGAAGCGATTGGCGAGAAATTGAAATTCCTTTTTGCACAACTATCATTGTGGTAAAAATCAAGATGACAATAATCGAAACAGCAATCAATATCTCAATCATCATAAACCCTCTTGCAGAATTATTTTTTTTAAAAAAAATTTTCATATTTTAATTTATACTAACTTCTCCGGTTGAAGATATTGTAATTGTCTTTGTTAAACTTGCATCAGAAGAAATTGACACAACAATAGTTCCTGTTTTATTTGGAGTACCACTCAACCTATTAAAAAAAACATCCGTAGCTCCTCCAGTAAGTGAAATAGTAGAGATAGTGGCTGGAGAAGAAATATTTTCTATCACATTTGAAACATTTCCAGAACTATAAACAGTTCCACTAAAGATTATGACTCTATTTGTTTCAAAATGCACTCCATATTCTGTTGAATTAAGTGAAGCAAGTGTTTGGGAACGAGCTTTGCCCAATACTGATAAAATATCTTCTCCCGCTCCTTTGATAATTTGCGCATTTTTTATTGCTGAAAATTGAGGCAGAGCAATCCCTATCAAGATACCAATAATTGCAATTACAATTACCACTTCTAGCAAAGTTATTCCTTTTTGATGAATATTTTTTAGCATCTTATTTCACATTTTCCATTACTTTATACATTGGGGTAATCATCGAAACTGCAAAGAAGCCAACCGCTGTGCCAATAATCACCATTAAAAATGGCTCAATAATAGTAGAAAGGTTCTTAGTTTTATTTTCAATTTCTTCTTCATAAAACAATGCGATTTGAAGCAACATCTCCGCTAATTTTCCGGTTTCTTCTCCCACTTGTACCATTTCAGACATCATAATGGGATAAAATCTAGGGTTAGATTTAAAAATTTCTGAAAGAGGTTCTCCTTTTTCTATTGCTTCAATTGCTTCTTTTAAAATATTTTTATAGTAAATATTTTGTACAACATCTTCTGTTATTTCAATCGAATGAATAATCGGAACTCCAGAAAGCAAGAGCGAAGACATAGAACGAGCAGTACGAGCAGTGTTTAATTGTTTCGCCATTTCTCCGATTAAAGGAATTTTCAAAACAATATAATCAATATACTTCGCCATAAAAGGCGCTCGCACAAGATAGATTATCCCAGCCACTAAAATACCCAAGACAATAAACGATAAAATCAAATAATGAGAGAAAAAAGTTCCTAAGGCAATGATAAATTTTGTTGAGCCCGGAAGAGTTGCTCCGGTATCTTTAAAGGTTTTTGACAGGGTCGGTACCACAAAAGCAAACATTAAAATACCTATCACTATCATCGCGGAAAGGATTACTCCTGGATAAATAAGCGCTCCACGAATTTTTTTTGTTAATGAATTTGATTTTTCAAGAATTGTCCCGATTTCAGATAGTGAGAGAGCCAAGTTTCCAGATTCTTCCCCTGCTCGAGTCATCGAAACAAATATTTTTGAAAAAATGTTTGGGAATTTCGAAAGTCCAGAAGAAAGAGTTCCTCCAGAATTTATTTCATTGCTCAGAACTACTAAAATATCGTTAAATTTTTGGTTTTTAGTTTGTTTTTGTAAAACTGAAATTGCCCGAGAAAGAGATAACCCTGCACTCAACATTCCACTTAAGTTTTTGGTAAAGATAATTTGTTCTTGAATTTTTACTCTACCAAAAAAATTTTGAACGAACTTATCAAGGTCAAAAGTATTACCCCTTTTTTCTTTCAGAGATAATACTGTAAGCCCTCGAGATTTGAGTTCTCGTAAAAGCAAAAATTTATCAGAAGATTCTATTGTCTCTTCAATAATTCCTCCTTCTTTTGTTTTTGCTTTATAAGAAAAAAACATTTTATTTATTCCGAAACAACCCGAAGCACCTCTTCTAGAGTAGTATATCCCTCTGCTGCTTTCAAAATTCCATCTTCCAGCATTGTAGCCATTCCCTCTTTCTTTGCCTGCATTTCTATTTCATCTTGAGAACTTCCTTTAATGATCAATTCTTTGATGCTCGTCGTAATTTTTAGAACTTCATGAATCCCGATTCTACCTGAATATCCATCTTGTGAATCTCCTTCTTTGTTTGCTTTGTAAAAAGGAACTTCTGCCCAAGTATCTTTTGTACTTATAATATTTTCATTTTTTAATTGCAAAAGCACTCTTTCCAAATCAACTAATTTTCCTAAATCTTTCAGTTCAGTTTCTGACAAGATATATTTATTTTTATTTGAAACAAGTTTTCGGACGAGACGTTGGGCAATAATAGTTTTAACGGTAGAAACTAGTAAAAATGGCTCCACTCCCATATCGATCAATCTAGGAATTGCCCCAGAGGCAGAATTAGTGTGAATAGTGGAGAGCACTAAGTGCCCTGTAAGAGCAGCATTTACTGCGAGTCCAGCTGTTTCCGTATCTCGGATTTCCCCTACCATTATTATATCTGGGTCTTGACGAAGTAAAGTACGAAGTCCATTTGCAAAGGTCATGCCTATTTCAGGACGTACTTGCGTTTGATTTATCCTAGGCATTTGATATTCAATCGGGTCTTCAATAGTTGAAATATTTACTTCTGGCCTATTTAAAATATCGAGCATCGTATAAAGAGTCGTGGTCTTTCCGGAACCAGTTGGCCCAGTAGCTAAAATCATTCCAATTTTTTGGTTTAATGCTTCATGAATTCTTTCCAAACCTTCCCCGTGGAAACCAGTAGATTCTAGAGTAAGCCCGTGAGAATTTTCTCTTAAAATTCTGATAACTGTTTTTTCTCCAAAATAAGTCGGCAAAGTTGAAACTCGAAATGAAATTTTTTCTCCATTTTGGTCTATTTTAAATCTTCCATCTTGAGGTAATCTTTTTTCATCTAATTTTAGATTAGCCAATACTTTTATGCGAGCGGTAATTCCTGGCGCTGCACTTTTATCGAGCATCATAGCATCATGCAGAATTCCGTCAATTCGATATCTGACTATCAGTTCCAATTCTCCTGGTTCAATGTGAATATCGGAAGCATTTTGCAAGATTGCGTGAAAAATCAAAGAATCTACAATTTTTACCACCGGCAAATCTTCTGCCATTTCTTTCAACTCTTCTTCTGACTTTTCTGCTCCTCCTTCTTCTTTAGAAATAGTTTTTAAAGAAGCAGTTTCTTTTTGAATGATATTATCAAACTCAACTTGCAAACTTTTTCGGTATTGTACAAGGGCACTCCTGACAGACGCAGTGTCCGTGAGTCGAGGCAGAATTTTAAGTCCAGATCTTTTTTTGATAAAATCCGTTACTGGGATATCATCCACGTCTAGCATTGCTACTTCAAGTCCTGCTTCGCTTTTTTTGTAAGCGATAACATTATGATTTCTTGCAATTGGTTCAGGAATTAGAGAAAGAATAGCTATATCAATCTTCTGATCCACTAAATTAACAAATGGAATTCCTAAAACAAAGGCCTCCATTCTTCTTAGGTCGGTCTCAGAAATTTTCCCATCGGAAAGTAAAATATCTCCGAACTTTTGCTTTTTTTCGAGAGCTTTTTTTATTGACTCATCTAAGTCAGTACGAGAAACAAGTTTTGATTCTAAAATAAATTTCTTTAATTGTTCTTCGTCAATTTGCACTTCTATATTATATCAAAAA
>TBL_comb47_HYPODRAFT_10000280_pt1 | contig 66865 bp, 56 predicted proteins | sample TroBogypolimnion_40_FD_10682 | JGI IMG/M metagenome (IMG submission 10682)
GGGCGCGGCACTCAGCCACCAGCTGTTCGGTTGCCGCGCACGCGTGGTGTCCGGCGACATGGCGGCAGGCAGCAGCCGCGCGTATTTAAGCGGCCTGCTGATCGGCACCGAATTGCACGACGTGTTGAAAGACGGGTCTGCTGCGTCGGGCAAGGCGGACTTCCGGCTCGTGGGCTCACCCGCTTTGGCCACGCTGTACCAGGCCGCAGCGGCCATCCTGGGCTTGCAGTTTGAGGTGCTGGATGCGAGGGCCGCCTTTATTGCCGCCACCCATTATTTGTCTACACATAGGATTTCCGCATGAAAACTGTTTCCAAGCTGCTGCAACAAACCCGTCGCATGCCACTGGTGGCGATTCTGCGGGGGCTAGAGCTGGCCCAGGCCGAGGCCGTGGGAATGGCGCTGTACGAGGCGGGCTTTCGCACGCTGGAAGTGCCGCTGAATCGTCCGGGCGCGCTGGAGTGCATAGCGCTGTTGGTCGCTGCTCTGCCCGCCGATGCGCTGATCGGCGGCGGCACCATGCTGAGCGTGGCCGATGTGGACGCCGTGTACGCCGCTGGTGGACGCCTGATGGTGTCGCCCAACTGCGATGCCCGCGTCATCGGCCACGCCGCTGCTTTGGGCATGCTGTGCGCCCCCGGAGTGGCCACACCCACCGAGGCCTTCGTGGCACTGCAGGCCGGTGCCCACGCACTCAAGCTCTTTCCCGCCGAAATGGTCGGTCATGGTGGCTTGAAGGCGATGAAATCCGTGTTGCCATCGGGCACCGATTTCTGGCCTGTGGGCGGCATCACGCCCGACAGCATGGGCGGCTGGGTAAAGGCCGGAGCCACCGGTTTTGGCATTGGCAGCCAGTTGTATGCGCCTGGAACTTCCGCCGCAGAAGTATTGCAGCGCGGCCGTGCGTTTGTTGCGACTTGGCTGTTTGGCGCTCCCACCTCCCCGCACAGCGTGTAGCGCGCCGTAGTACAGTCCGGTCAATGGGTTCTGCTGCTCTTTCCCGTTCCAACTCCAATAAACTTCGCTTGCATCTCGCTCTGGCGGGGCTGTTGTGCCTGGTAATCGTTTGGACGGCTGCTTTTCTTGAAATGGAGCGCAGCAAGGCAAGCTTTGTTCACGAAGCCGAAATTCGCACCGCCGTTCAGGCCCGGGTTTTTGCCGAGAACACCCGTTCCATCATCAAACGTGTGAATGAAATCCTGCTGGATACACGCGCCCAATGGACGGGAGACTGGAAGTCATTTGCCGACCTCATACGCCAGCACCAAGAGAGCATCCAAGACATTTCCTTCCAAGTAGCCGTGATTGACAAAGAGGGCATTCTTGCCTTTTCAAATCTGGCCTTGCCCAGCGACAGGACCGACCTCAGTAGCCGCGAACACTTCAGAGTGCATCAAGAAGCGCCCCATCTTGATCACTTGTTCATCAGCAAACCCGTGAAGGGAAAGGTATCCGGCAAGTGGTCTATTCAGTTCACGCGACCTCTCCTCAAAAATGGGGAATTCAATGGCGTACTCGTGGTCTCGATCAGCCCAGATCAATTTGCCGAATTTTCACAAACCCTTGGCGTCTCCCAAAGTGGTTCCGTGGCCATGGTGCGCAACACCGGCGAAATCATGTCCCGGTTTCCGAACAGCGAGGCATCCCTGGGTCTGGTGGTCAAGGACTCACCCTATCTTCTGCAAGATGCCCCCCTTTCTGGCAGCTTTAGGAAAGTGGCGCAGACCGATGGCAATGAGCGACTGTACGGCTTTCATCGCGACCAGGAATACGGCTTGAATTTTGTCGTGGGTGAGGATCTCAATGAAGTTCTGGCTCCGTTTGCGATCAACCGCAAGATAGTTCTCGGAACCGCCTCGCTGGTGAGCGCCTTGGGCATCCTGATGTTGTACCTCCTGCAACGTTCCTTGCTGGCGGCTCAAAAGTTGCAGGACGACCTGCAAGCAGCCAAGAATCAGGCAGAAAGCGCCAACGCAGCCAAGAGTCAATTTCTTGCCAATATGTCCCATGAAATACGCACGCCCATGAACGGCGTTCTCGGCATGGCAGGTTTGCTACTCGACAGCCCACTCAATGTGGAACAAAAGTCTTATGCGCGCAGCATCGCTCACTCGGGAGAGGCGCTGCTTGCCTTGATAAATGACATTCTTGATCTTTCCAAGATCGAGGCCGGATACATGGAGTTTGAGGCCCAATCCTTTTCCATGGGAGTCCTCATTAACTCGGTCACTTCTGTTCTCAACATGAAGGCGCAAGACAAAGGCATTGCCTTTCATGTCAACTTGCCCAAAGAAACGGAGTTGGACTACATCGGTGATAGCGCACGGATACGGCAGATTCTGTTCAACTTGGTTGGCAATGCCGTCAAATTCACCAAGCAGGGTGAAGTGCGCGTCAATGTCCAGGCAACGACAGACGGCTTGCGATTCGAGGTGCAGGACTCCGGAGTCGGCATTCCAGACGAGGCCTTGGTAAAATTGTTTTCGAATTTCGTGCAAGTAGACACCTCGACCTCCAGAGAATTTGGCGGTACTGGGCTAGGGCTTGCCATTAGCAAGAAATTGGTGGATGGCATGCACGGGCGCATGGGAGTTCAGAGCACGCTGGGCCAAGGTAGCCTGTTCTGGTTTGAATTGCCACTCACCAGGACGGATCACAAGCCAAGACCGAACCAGCAGACTCCCGTCGTGATGACGGAGGTCTTTCCGCTGGATCCCACACTGACCTTCGTTGAAACGACGCCTGGTGTTTTGGAGGCCGTCTCAGGTACTGATGCCCCTCGCATTCTGCTGGTCGAAGACCATCCCATTAACCAGAAGCTGGCTACGGTGCTGCTAAAAAAGCTGGGCTATGCAGTGGATCTTGCCAAGGACGGTGCGCAAGGCGTGCTGGCTGCGCAGACTCGGACCTATGCCTTGATCCTGATGGACGTACAGATGCCAGTCATGAATGGATTTGAAGCGACGCAGCAGATCCGGTCAGGCGATGGACCCAATCAGGGAACACCGATAGTGGCGCTGACAGCCAATGCAATGCAATCGGATAAGGACGCTTGCTTTGCAGTGGGTATGACGGATTTTCTGACGAAGCCGTTCAGCAAAGATGGACTGAGCGAAATGTTACAGCGTTACATACCAGCGGCCTAGTAAGCGCATGTGAGGGGTGGCCCCGGTGCAAATGTTCCATCAGACCATTTTAAATGTTCTATTGACAGAACAATGGGACTGTTTGAATATGACGTCCATGAAGAATCACTTGCCACTTCCCAAGTATCACCAGATCTACTTGGTGCTGCGTGAGCAACTGCACGAAGGCCGGTTCGACCTGGGACTGCCGGGCGAGTTTGCACTTATGGGGCAATTTGGCGTGGCGCGGGTCACCATACGGCGAGCCCTGTCGCAGTTGGCAGAGGAAGGTCTGATTCAACGCGAGCCTGGGCGCGGCACCAGTCGCGTAACCCAAGCGTCCACGGGTTCCAAAGCGGTCAACGGGCGCGGCGCTCCGGAGCAGCAAGCCCGCCTAACCGGTCTGCTGGAAAATCTGGTCACCATGGGCTTGCGCACAACGGTCAAGGTGGTGTCGGTACAGACGATGGGGGCTCCTGCCGATGTGGCGCAGGCCTTGCAGTTCGGACCCGGCACGCTGGTGCAAAAGGCTGAGCGGGTGCGCAGCACCGCTGAAGGGCCGTTGTCGCACATCACCACCTGGATACCCGAAACCATAGCCTCCGCCTTTGGCAAACGGGAGTTGGCAAAAAAGCCGGTTCTTCTGTTGCTCGAAGAATCGGGCGTCAAGGTCGGTCGGGCCGAACAAACCATCTCCGCGCGCCTCGCCGATGTCGCCATGGCCCGTCATCTGGACGTGTCGGTGGGCTCTGCCCTGCTGGCCGTGCGTCGCCTGATCTACGACCAGGACGAGCGCCCCGTCCAGTGGTTGCACGGCCTGTACCGGCCTGACCGCTACGAGTACCAGATGCAGTTGTCCCGCGTTGGCAGCATCGATGCCAAGGTCTGGGTCAGCAAAGAGTTGAGCGCTAATTTTCATTAACCCACCGAAAAGGAAATTTCTATGAGCAGCACACGTCGTCAATTCATGGGCCACTCCGCTGTTGCGGCATCGGCTCTGGCCTTTCCCCTGGTCGGCGGCGCGCAGCCTGCCAGCATCAAGGTGGGGGTGCTGCACCCTGTTACCGGGGCCCTGGCCTATTCCGGCCAGCAGTGCCGCCTGGGCGCGCTGATGGCCATTGAAGATATCAACAAGGCCGGTGGCATCAAGTCCATGGGTGGCGCCAAGCTCGAAGCCCTGCTGGGTGATGCGCAGTCCAGCCCGCAGGCCGGCACCGCCGAAATCGAGAAGATGAATGAAGCCGGCGTCAGTGCCGTGGTCGGCGCCTTTGCCTCGGCCATCTGTCTGGCCACCACGCAGGCCGCCGCCAAATACAACCTGCCGCATGTGGTGGATGTGGGCGTGGCCGACCAAATCGTCGAGCGCGGCCTCAAAAACACCTTCCGCTTTGGCCCCGGCTACAAGAAGTGCGCCGAAGTGGCGGTGGCCAATCTGCATGTGCTCAACACCGCTGCCGGCAAGCCGGCCAAGACCGTGATGATCGTGCACGAAGAGTCGCTGTTCGGCACCGGCACGGCCAATCTGCTGTCGCGCGAACTGCCGGGCTACGGCTACGAGGTGAAAGAAGTCATCAAGCACGCCAACCCGACGCGCGACTTCAACAACATCGCCCTGCGCATCAAGCAGGTCAACCCCGACATCCTGATCCCGGCCAACTACTACAACGAGTACGCGCTGCTGGTGCGCACCCTGCAACAGCAAAAGATCACGCCCAAGGCGATCTTCTCGGTGCTGGGCGGTGCGGCCTCGAGCTACAAGTTTGTGAAGGAGTTTCCGGACGCTGCCAACGGCATCATCGACTGCAATCACTGGTTCAACCCGAAAGACAAGCGATCGGCCGAGCTGCGCAAGCGCGTGGAAGCGCAGGGCCAGTTCTTCAGTTACGAGGTGTTCATGGCCTACACCGCCATGAAGCTGCTGGCCGACTCCATTGAGCATGCCAAGTCGTCTGACCGCGCCGCCATCATCGACGCGCTGGGCAAGAGCAGCTTCTCCGATCACATCATGCCCTATGGCCCCACCCAGTTTGTCAACGGCCAGAACCTGGGCGCACAACCCCTGATGACGCAGGTCATCAAGGGTGACATCAAGGTCATCATCCCGCGCGAGTACCGTGAAGCCGAGCCGATCTTCCCGATGAAGGCCTGATAGCCGTCAGAGAACAAGCCGCCATGCTGGACTTCGACATCCTCTTTCCTTCGGTGCTCAACGGGCTCACCACCGGTGCCGTCTATGCGCTGATCGCCCTGGGCCTGACGCTGATTTACGGCGTGCTGCACATCATCAACTTCGCCCACGGGGCGGCTTTGATGGTGGCGCTCTACGGCGTGTTTTTCCTGAAGGATAAGCTGGGTATCGATCCCTACTGGGCCCTGCCCATCATGGTACCTGCGATGTTTGTGCTGGGCTATGCGCTGCAGCGCGGCGTGATCAACCGCGCCAGCCATGGCAAGGATGAAAACATCCTGCTGGTGACGCTGGGCATTTCCATCGTGCTGGAAAACCTGGCGCTGATCCTGTTCCAGTCCGACACGCGCACCATCGAGACCGCCTACACGCTCAACACCGTGGCCATAGGCCCGGCCATGATTGCGCTGCCCAAGCTGGTGGCCTTTGGCGGGGCGCTGGTGGTGTCGGGCCTGCTGCTGCTGATTGTGCAGAAGACCGATCTGGGCCGCGCCATCCGCGCGGTGTCCAAGGAGAAGCAGGGTGCGCGCCTGATGGGTATTGATGTGGACCATGTGTATGCCATGTGCTATGGCCTGGGCCTGGCATGTCTGGGGGCTGCGGCCTGTTTTTTGCTGCCGGCCTATTACGTCAACCCGCAGGTGGGCAGCGGCTTTGTGCTGGTGGCTTTCACCATCGTGGTGCTGGGTGGCATGGGCAGCTTCTCGGGTGCCCTGCTGGGCGGTTTGCTGATCGGCGTGGTGGAGTCGGTGGGAGGCCTGCTGTTGGGTGAGTCGCTGGGGCAGATCGGTATTTTTGTGATCTTTATCGCCGTGCTGCTGTTGCGTCCGCAAGGCCTGTTTGGAGCGCGCGCATGAAGGATCTACGCGCCATTGCGGTGTTTGTGGTGTTGGTCGGCTTGATTCCGTTTTTCACCGATTCCGGTGTCACGCTCAACTTTGTCATGACCGCCCTGTATGCCTGTCTGCTGTCGCAGGCCTGGAATGTGCTGGGTGGTTTTGGCGGGCAGTTTTCCTTTGGCCATGCGCTGTTCTTTGGCACCGGCGCCTATGCCCAGGCGATTGCGCAGATGCAGTGGGGAATCAACCCCTGGCTGGCCTTGCCACTGGCCATGGCCTTTAGCGCCTTGGTGGGCGGCCTGGTCGGCGCAGCATCGTTTCGCTACGGCCTCAAGGGCTCGTATTTCGCGCTGGTGACTCTAGCCTGCGCCGAGGTGTTTCGCATCGTCGCCGTTACCGTGCCGTTCACCGGTGCCGGTGTCGGCCTGATGCTGCCGCTCAAAGAATCAGCCGCCAACATGCAGTTCGGCAGCCGCGCCGGCTTTGTCTGGCTGATGCTGGGCCTGGTGACGCTGGCGTTGCTGGTCACCAGCTGGCTTAAAACTTCGCGCTTTGGTGCCTATCTGCAGGCGGTGCGCGACAACGAGGACGCGGCGCGCGCCGTGGGTGTGAACCCCTTGCGTGTGAAGCTGGCTGCCACGGTGATTTCGGCCGCGCTGATGGGTGCCGGTGGTGCGTTTTATGTGCAGGTGTTCCAGTACATCGATCCGGGTATCGCCTTTGGTTCGCACACTTCGGTAGAGGCCTTGGTCGGCGCCATCGTTGGTGGGCTGGGAACGCTGTGGGGGCCGGTGCTGGGCGCCATTTGCCTGCACATTCTGGCGGACCTGACGCGCAATCTGTTTGGCGCGCTGCCTGGCATCAATATGGTGATTTACGGCTGCGTGCTGATCTTCATCGTCATGCTGCTGCCGCGCGGCATTGCCGGGCTGGGGCGCTACAACCCGCTGCGGCGCAAGGCCGCACCTGCATCCGCCACCACCGGGGAGCCCCGCGCATGAGCACGACTCCCTTGTTGAAAATCGACGGCATCAGCAAATCGTTTGGCGGCCTGCGCGCCGTGCACAACGTCAGCCTATCGGTGCCGTCCGGCAGCCTGACCGCGCTGATCGGCCCCAACGGGGCCGGCAAGACCACGCTGTTTGCCTTGATGTCCGGCTTTATCCGCCCCGACGCCGGCCAGGTGCTTTTTGCCGGTCAGGACATCACCGGTCAGGCCCCCGATCGCAATGCCCTGCTGGGCCTGACACGCACCTTCCAGATCGTGCAGCCCTTTGCCGCGCAGACCGTGCGCGAGAACATTGCCGTGGGTGCGCACCTGCACCTGCCCAAACGCGCCGCCGCACTGCACTACGCCGACGGCATTGCCCGCCAGGTGGGGCTGGAAGCGCAGCTCGACAAGCTCGCCAGCGACCTCACGGTGGCCGGGCGCAAGCGCGTGGAGATGGCCCGCGCCCTGGCCACACGCCCGCGCCTGCTGCTGCTGGACGAAGTGCTGGCGGGGCTGAACCCGCAGGAGATTGCCGAGATGATTCCCGTGGTGCAGGGTGTGGCCAACAGCGGCGTCACCGTCCTGATGATTGAACATGTAATGCAGGCGGTGATGAGCCTGGCCCAACACGTGTGGGTGCTGGCCCAGGGCCAGTTGATTGCCGAGGGCAATCCGCAGGCTGTGACCAGCAACCCGGCGGTAGTGGAGGCCTATCTGGGCCACGGCACGGCCGAGCGCTTGCGCAAGGCGGCGGCCCAGGCCGCGGCCGCCTCACCAGGAGCACCCGCATGAGCGCCCTCCTGAATGTGCAAGGCCTGAAGTCCGGCTACGGTGCCATCGAAGTGCTGCGCGGTGTCGACCTGTCCGTCATGCCCGGTGAAACCGTGGCCCTGCTGGGCAGCAATGGCGCCGGCAAAACCACGCTCAATTTGACGCTAAGCGGTCTGGTCGCCACCCGCGCCGGTTCGGTGAACTTTGACGGCCAGAACATCAGCGGCCTGCATTACCGCAAGGTAGTGGAGCACGGCCTGATCCATGTGCCCGAGGGGCGCAAGGTGTTCCCCAACCTGAGCGTGCACGAGAACCTGGAACTGGGCGCCTTCACCCGCGGGCGCGCGAACCGTGCCGGGAATCTGGAGAAGGCCTACGCCACCTTCCCCCGCCTGAAGGAACGCACCGCCCAATTGGCCGGCACACTCAGCGGCGGCGAGCAGCAGATGCTGGCGATTGGCCGCGGCCTGATGGCCGAGCCGCGCCTGCTGATTCTGGACGAGCCCTCGCTGGGCCTGTCGCCGTTGCTGGTGGAAGAGCTGTTTGGCCTGATTGCGCAGCTGCGCACCGGTGGCCTGGCCGTGCTGCTGGTGGAGCAGAACGTCGGCCAGTCGCTGGACATTGCCGACCGCGCCTATGTGATGGAAAACGGGCTGATCCGATTCAGCGGAACGCCCGCCGACCTGCTGGCCAGCGACACGCTGCGCCAGGCCTATCTGGGCATGTAGCGCATGGCAACGATTGCAACACCGCAGACCCTGGCGCAAAAGCTGATTGCGCGCGCCGCCGGACGCAGCCAGGTGGCCGTGGGCGAGATCGTCACCTGCCAGGTGGACCTGGCCATGTTCCACGACTCCTCCGGCCCGCGCCGCCTGCAACCCATGCTGCAGGAACTCGGCGCGCAGATCTGGGACACCAGCAAAGTGGTGCTGGTGCTGGACCACTATGTCTCCACGCAGGATGCCGACGCGCAAAAGATTGTGGACCTCACCCGCAGCACCGCGCGCCAGTGGAAGCTGCCCCACGTGATCGACAGCGAAGGCATCTGCCATGTGGTGCTGCCCGAGCGCGGCCATCTGCACCCCGGCATGCTGTGCGTGGGCGGCGACTCGCACTCGCCCACCGGCGGCGCCTTTGGCTGCTATATGTTTGGCATTGGTGCCACCGAAATGCTGGGCGTCTGCGTCACCGGCAAAATCTGGGTGCAGGTGCCGCGCACCCTGCGCCTGCAGTGGCAAGGCACGTTGCAACGCGGCGTCTGCGCCAAGGACATGATGCTGCACACCATCGCCCGCCTGGGCATGAACGGCGGCCAGTACCAGGCCGTGGAATTTGCCGGCCCCGGCGTCACCGCGCTGTCCATGCCCGAGCGCATGACCCTCTCCAATATGAGCGCCGAACTCGGTGCCCAGGCCGGCCTGATTGCAGCCGATGCCACCACCGTGGCCTATCTGCGCGGCACCGGCGTGGCACCCGAACATTTGCAGGATGTGAGCAACTGGTGCAGCGATGAAGGTGCCGATTGCGAACTGCATGCGTTTGATGCCAGCACCTTGGCGCCGCAGGTGGCTGCGCCGCACAGCCCGGCCAATACCCGCGCGGTTGGCGACTTTGGTGATGTGATGCCCGGCATTGCCTATATCGGCGCCTGCACGGGCGCCAAGCTCGAAGACCTGCGTGCGGCGGCCAGCGTGCTGCGAGGGAAACATGTGGCAGCCGGTATGCAGCTGCTGGTGTCCCCGGCCAGTGCGCGCGAACAACAACAAGCCGAACGCGAGGGCACCATGCAAATATTGCGCGACGCCGGTGCCAGCGTGCTGGGCAACAGCTGCGGCGCCTGTGCCGGCTATGGCGCCAGCTTTCCCGCTGGTGCCACCGTGATCTCCAGCACCGCGCGCAACTTCAAGGGCCGCATGGGCCCGGCCAGTGTCGATGTCTATCTGGCCTCGCCCTATACCGTGGCCGCCTCGGCGCTGCGCGGGCGCATCACCGATCCGCGCGAGGTGCTGGCATGAGCAGTTCGCGCGTGTGGCGCGTGGGCGCCGACATCGACACCGATGTGCTGGCACCTGGCGCTTACATGAAGCACGGCATCGACGTGATTGCGCAGCATTGCCTGCAAGCCGTGCGGCCGGACTTTGCCACCGGTGTGCAGACAGGCGACGTGCTGGCCGCCGGCGCCAACTTTGGCATCGGCTCCTCGCGCGAGCAGGCCGCCGGTGCGCTGCGACACCTGGGCGTGGCGGCAGTGATTGCGCCCTCGTTCAGCGGCCTGTTTTTTCGCAACGCCTTCAACCTCGGCCTGCTGCTGCTGACCTGCCCGCATGCCGCCGAGCTGCAGGAGGGCGAGCGGGTGCAACTGCTTTTGCCTCCCGATGGCCCATGCGTGCGCACGGCCAACGGGCAGTCGCTGGACTGCGCGCCCATCCCCGGTTTTTTAATGGACATGGTGCAGGCCGGCGGTTTGCTGGCACTGCTCAAACAACGCAACAGGAGTGCACCCCATGGTGGCTGAAAAGGTTTTGGATCCGGTGACGCTTGCGGTGCTGCGCGGGCGGCTGGAGCAGATTGCCGACGAGATGGACGCCACGCTGTACCGCAGCGCGTTCAACCCCATCATTGCCGAGGCGCACGACGCCTGCCACGGCCTGTATGACGCGCAGACCGGCGACACGCTGATCCAGGGCAAGTCCGGACTGCCGGTGTTTGTCGGCGCGATGGCCTTTGCCGTGCGCGCCGCCATGCGCGTGGCCGCCGAACGTGGCACCGGCATGCAGGATGGCGACGTCTGGCTGTTCAACGACCCGTACGAGGGTGGCACGCATGCCAACGACTTCAAGCTGGTGCGGCCCTGTTTTCGTGGTGGTGCGTTGTATTGCTTTTTGGCCTCGGCTGCGCACTGGCATGACGTCGGCGGCGCGGTGCCCGGCAACTACAACCCGGCCGCCACCGAATGCTGGCAGGAGGCGGTGCAGATTCCGCCGGTGCGCATTCTGCGCGCAAACCAGCTCGATGAAGACGTGCTGTCCATCCTGCGCGCCAACACCCGCCTGCCCGACAGTCTGTGGGGTGATCTGAACGGCCAGCTCGCCGCCCTCGAACTGGGTGCCAAGCGGCTGGACGGCCTGCTGGACGAATACGGCGATGCGACTGTGGCCAGTGCGCTGGTGGAGTTGCGCGCGCGCGCCTTGCGCCTGATGCGCTCGCACATCGCCAGCCTGTCGGATGGCCGCTACAGTTTTGAAGACGTGCTGGACAACGACGGCGTGGTGGATAACACGTTGACGATTGCGCTGGACATGACGGTGGCAGGCGAGCGCCTGACGCTGGATTTTTCGCGCACCTCGGCGCAATGCGCGGGGCCCGTGAACATCTCGCGTGCCACCGCCGTGGCCGCCTGCTATGTGGCACTCAAGCATGTGTTTCCGGATGTGCCGGCCAATGCCGGTGTGCTGGACGCGGTGGATTTTGTGATTCCCGACGGGCTGGTAATCAGCGCCTCGCGGCCGCGCCCAGTGGGGGGGTACACCGAAACCATTTTGCGCATGATCGATGTGATCTTCAGCGCCACCGCACTCGCCGATCCTTACCGCGCCGTGGCCCATGCCTACGGCACCATCAATGCGCTGTCGATTGCCGGGCACCGCACGGATGCCAAACGCGCGGGCCAGCGCTGGGTGATGTTCAGCTTTTTTGGTGGCGGCCATGGCGGGCATTCGGATGGCGACGGCCTGTCGCACGGCAACGCGCCCATCTCCACCGCCACCATTCCGCCGCTGGAAATTTTGGAAGCCGCCTACCCGGTGCGCTTCACGCAATGGGCCTTGCGCCCCGGCTCGGGCGGCGACGGCCAGCACCGTGGCGGCCTGGGTGCGATCTATGAAATCGAGCTGCTCGAAGACAGCGCCGAGGCCTTTGTCTTTGGCGAGCGCAGCAAGGTGGCTCCGCAAGGCATCCATGGCGGCAAGCCGGCCCTGCCGAATGTCTTTGAGTACTGCCAGAACGGTGAATGGAAACGCCCGCCCATGCTCTCCAAGATGCTGGGCATTCAATTGAAGAAGGGCGACCGCGTGCGCCTGCAAACACCCGGCGGCGGCGGCTGGGGCGACCCGGCACTGCGCAGCGCGCAAGACCGAGCCAACGACATTGCATTGGGTTACACCCGGGAGAACACATGACACAGGGCGTAAACCCCAAACCCCACTGGATTGTGGGCGTGGACGTAGGCGGCACCTTTACCGACCTCTTTGTGCTGGACGAGGCCACGGGACAGGCGCGCATCGTCAAGGTGCCCTCCACGCGCGGCGAGGAAGCACGCGGCTTCATGAACGGCATCCAGCGCGTGACCTGCTCGGATGGGGCCGATGGCGCCAGCGGCATTGCGACCATCGTGCACGGCACCACTGTGGGCACCAACGCGCTGCTGGAACGCAAGATTGCCAAGACCGGCATCATCACCACGCGCGGTTTTCGCGATGTGCTGGAAATGCGCCGCCGCGACCGGCCACAGACCTGGGGCCTGCGCGGCAGCTACACGCCGGTGGTGCCACGCGCCTGGCGGCTGGAAGTGGACGAGCGCGTGCTGGCCGATGGCAGCATCCACACAGCCGTGGACCTGGAGCAGGTGCGTGCGCAAGCCCGCGCCCTGCTGAGTGAGGGCTGCGAAGCGGTGTGTGTGTTCTTTGTGCACGCCTATGCCAACCCGCGTAACGAGCAGGCAGCCGTGGCTGCGGTGCGCGAGATTTGGCCCAATGCTTTTGTCACCGCCGCCAGCGAAGTGCTGCCGGAAATCCGCGAGTTTGAACGCTGCTCTACGGCCACGCTCAACGCCGCGTTGCAGCCGGTGGTGGGCAGCTATTTGCAGCGCCTGGACAGCGATCTGCGCGCCCAGGGCTTTGGCGGCGAGTTGCTGATTGTGCAAAGCAATGGCGGCGTGATGTCGCGCGAGACGGCTTGTGATGTGCCGGTGCGCACGGCCCTGTCCGGCCCGGCTGCGGGTGTCATGGCCTGCGCCGAGATTGCCCGCGCTGCCGGCTTTCCCAACGTCATCACCGGTGACATTGGCGGCACCTCGTTTGACGTGTCGCTGGTGGCCGCGGGCGAGGCGGCCTTGGCGGCGCAAACCTCGATTGCCTTCGGGCTGGTGGTGCGCTCGCCGATGACTCAGATTGAAACCATAGGCGCCGGCGGCGGCTCGATTGCCTCGGTGGATGCCGGTGGCATGTTGCAGGTCGGGCCGGAGTCTGCGGGCTCCATCCCCGGCCCCGCCTGCTACGGCCGCGGCAACCAGCGCCCCACGGTGACGGACGCGAACGTGCTGCTGGGCCGCATTGCGGCCAACCGGCCATTGGGTGGCGGCTTGCTGCAGGCCCTCAATGCCGGCCTGTCCGAAGCAGCGATTGCAAGAGAAGTGGCCGAGCCACTGGGCATCAGCACACTGGCGGCGGCCGAGGCGATTCTGACGGTGGCCAACGCACGCATGGCCGGTGCCATCCGCCTGGTGTCCATTGAGCGCGGCCACGATCCGCGTGCCTTTGCCTACATGCCGTTTGGCGGTGGTGGTGGCCTGCACGTCTGCGCCATGATGCGCGACGTCGGCGTTACCACCGGCATCGTGCCGCGCTACCCCGGCGTCACCTCGGCCCTGGGCTGTGTGATGGCCGACATGCGCCACGACGCCGTGCAGACGTTGAACGTGGGCCTGCCCGAAGTCGATTGGGCCACGCTGACCCAGCGCGTGGATGCGCTGGCGCTGGCCTGCCAGACCCGGCTCGATTCGGCCGGCGTGCAGTTCAAGCGTGTGGACGAGGTGCTGAGCTTTGACATGCTCTACACCGGCCAAACCCACACGCTGCAAGTGGCCGTCGGCCGCGAACAGCTGAACACGCAGGGCCTGCTGGCGGCGTTTGAAGTGGCGTACCGCCACGCCTTTGGCCGCGTGCTGCAAGGCCCGGTGATCCGTGTGATGAACCTGCGCTATGCCCGCGTCGGCCGCCGCCCCAAATTTGATCTGGCGGTATTGGCGCCACAGGGTGTGGGCAGCACCCAAGTCCTGGGCGAGCAGCAGGTCTACCACGCCGGGTGCTGGTGGACGGCGCAGCGCTTTGCGCGGCTGGACCTGCCGGTCGGAGCCATCGTGCAAGGCCCGGCGATTCTGGAGCAGCCCGACACCACGGTGTGGCTGGAGCCGGAGTTCACGGCGCGCGTGGATGCGCTGGGCAATCTGCTGGTGCAACGCCGCGAGCCTGGGGAACAAGGAGACGCCGCATGAACCTGGCACAAGCCAAACTCGGCATGGTCATCGTTGACCTGCAGAACGACTTTCTGGCGCCCGACGGTGCCTATGCCCGCGGCCATACGGCCAGCAGGGCGGCACAGGCCCTGCCGACGCGCATGGAGCCGGTGGCGCGCGCCATCAAGCGCCAGGGCGGGCTGGTCACGGCCAGCCTGTTTACGCTCTGGCCCGATGCCAAGGGTGAACCCATGATCTCGGCCCACCTCAAAGAACGCCGGCCGTTTTTGCGCAAGGGCGACTTCGCCCCCGGCAGCCGCGGCCAGGCCAATGTGGACTTGTTGCTGCCCTGCGTCGATGTGTCGGTGTGCAAGGTGGCCTATTCCGCCTTCTTCAACACCCAGCTCGACTGGCTGCTGAGAAAGGCCGGTGTCGACACGTTGGTGGTCTGTGGCATCGTCACCAATGGCGGTGTCGCCAGCACGGTGCGCGATGCCCATGTGCGTGACTACCACGTCATCGTGCTGTCGGACGGCTGCGCCGCCTTTAGCGACAGCGCGCACCAGGCCGCACTGACCGATATGGCCTCGGTGGCAGAGGTGATGGACAGCGCCACGTTTTTGCAGCAGGTAAGCCATGCCGGTCACTGACGGCGCGCAGCCCCGCATTTGCGCTGCGGCCGACTTGCATGCCGACACCCATGTGCCGGTAGCCATCGTCGGCGCCGGCGCCTGCGGCTTAACCGCCGCGCTGGCCCTGCAGCGCCTGGGCGTGGACTGCGTGCTGCTGGAGCGCGATGCGTTTGCGCGGGGCTCCACGGCGCTGTCGTCCGGCTTTATCCCGGCACCGGGTACCAGGGCGCAGCAGGCGTTGGGCGTTCAGGACAGCCCGGAACAATTCATAGCCGATATCCAGGCCAAAAGCCACGGTCTGTCGGCACCATTGCTGGCCGAAGCCTATGCCCAGGCCATTGCCCCGGCACTGGACGCGCTGGAAGCAGCGCACGGCATTCCCTGGCAGGTGTTGGACGGTTTTCTGTATCCCGGCCACAGCAGCTACCGCATGCATTGCGTGCCCGAGAAAACCGGCTCCGGCCTGATGAGCCGCCTGTTGGCCGCCGCCGATACCGCAGCAGTGCCGGTGCTGACGCAGGCCCGCGTGACCGAGCTCTGGTGTGATGCCGAGCAACGCGTGCACGGCATTGGCTATGTGCGGCCGGACGGCAGCGCCGAACGCCTGCGCTGCGATGTGCTGCTGCTGGCCTGCAACGGCTTTGGTGGCGCGCCGGCCCTGGTGCAGGAACTCTTGCCGGAAATGGCCGAGGCCACCTATGCCGGCCACACCGGCAACGACGGCAGCGCCGTGCTCTGGGGCCGCGCGCTGGGCGCACAGCTGGCCGACCTGAGCGCCTACCAGGGCCATGGCTCCTGGGCCATGCCGCAGGGTGCGCTAATCAGTTGGGCGCTGATGATGGAGGGTGGCATACAGGTCAACGCCTTGGGTCAACGCTTTCACGACGAGACCCAGGGCTACTCGGAGGCTGCAGTGCATGTGCTGGCGCAGCCGGGCGGTGTGGCCTGGAATGTGTTTGATGCTGCGCTGCTGGACTTTGCCCAGCAGTTCCCGGATTTTGTCGAGGCGCAGGCCGCCGGCGCGGTGCAGCACTGCGCCGATGCGGCCGCGCTGGCGCAACTCATCGGCTGCCCGCTGGTGGATCTGCAGGCGACGCTGGCGCAATGCAGCGAAGGTATGGAGCCGGTCACCGGTCGCCGTTTCAAGCGCGCACTGCAGACACCGTTGCACGCCATCCGCGTCACCGGCGCGCTGTTCCACACGCAAGGCGGGCTGGACATCAACGCCGCCATGCAGGTGCTGCGCAGCGACGGCACGGCCTTCCCCAACCTGCTGGCGGCCGGTGGAGCTGCGCGCGGCGTTTCCGGCAATGCGGTGTGGGGCTACCTGTCCGGCAACGGCCTGCTCAGCGCCGTGGCCGGTGGCCATATCGCCGCGCAGACGGCACAACAACTCGTGGCCCAAGCACCGATCAAGGACACCTCCGCATGAGCACTGTTTCACTGGCCCAGCGCCTGCAACAGCCCCGAGCCCTGCTCGCCCCCGGCGTCTATGACGCACTCACCGCGCTGGTGGCGCAACAGGCCGGCTTCGAGGCGCTGTACCTGTCGGGCGCCTCGATTGCCTACACGCGGCTGGGCCGCTCGGACGTGGGCCTGACCACCGCTACCGAGGTGGCGCAAACCCTGGCCCATATCACAGACCGCGTGGACCTGCCGGTGATCGTCGATGCCGACACCGGCTTCGGCAATGCGCTCAACACCCAGCGCACGGTGCGCGACTTTGAGCGCGCCGGTGCCGCCATGATCCAGATCGAGGACCAGACCTTTCCCAAGCGTTGCGGCCATCTGGACGGCAAGGGCGTGATCCCCGTGGCCGAGATGTGCGGCAAGTTGCAGGCCGCACTCGATGCGCGGCGCAGCAGCAAGACCCTGATCCTGGCGCGCACCGACGCCGTGGCCGTGGAAGGGCTGGACGCTGCGCTGGAGCGCGCCGAGCGCTACCTGGCCTGCGGCGTGGACGCCCTCTTCATCGAAGCCCTGCGCAGCCCCGAACAGATGCAAGCCGCCTGTGCGCGCTTTGCCGCTCGCGTGCCGCTGCTGGCGAATATGGTGGAAGGTGGCAAGACACCGGTGCAGAGCGCCCAGGCGCTGGAAGACATCGGCTTTCGCATCGTCATCTTCCCCGGCGGCACCGCCCGTGCCGTGGTCCACACGCTGCAGGGCTATTACGCCAGCCTGCAGGCGCAGCAAACCACCGCGCCCTGGCAAAGCCGCATGTTGGACTTTGATGGACTGAATGCGATGCTAGAAACACCGGCGCTGTTAGCGCTAGGCAAAAGCTACGAAGTGGCACATTGAACCACGGCTCTCCGATTGGCGAAAAAGGCTTGGGACTCATCCAAATCCCTGCCGCTGGCTTTGCCAGGCCGACCAACAATGGCGTGCTTAGCTGCGCGAGCTTTAGGGGGCCCGCCCTGGGGCAGTAAATATCAGTCCCAGACATCGGCCGGTAGCAAGGCCTTTTTGCGGTAGATCGTGTTGCGCGATACCCCCAGCATCTTGGCCGCCACCGACACATTGCCACCCGTGGAGCGCAGGGCTTGAGCCATGGCATCTAGTGCGACGTTTTCCAGCTTGTGGGATTCAAATGGCTGAGGTGACCTTTCGCGAACCGCCTCTTTCATGGTTTCGGGTGCGGTGTTCTTCAGGTCGACCCGGCTCACCGTGGTGCGCGGCAACACCATATCGGCCATCTGGACTTCCTCCAGAAAGTCGTCGGGCAGGTCTTCCATCTCGATGTTGTGGGAGCAACCCACCATTACCACGGCCGTGCGTAGCAGATTGAAGAGCTGGCGGAAATTGCCGGGCCATGGAAATTGGTGGAACAGGGCCATCACTTCATCGGCGATGCCTATGGGCGTGGCGGAGTGGCAGACGCTGGCGAGAATCTTGCGCGTCACCACCTCCAAGTCCTGGCGCTCACGCAGTGCGGGCAGACGCACCACCAGGCCGTTCAAGCGGTAGTACAGGTCTTCGCGAAACTCGCCGCGTGCAATCATTTCCTTGAGGTTCTTGTTGGTGGCACAAATCACCGCCACATCCACCTCGACCTCCTTGCCCGCACCCAGTGGGCTGACCTTGCGCTCTTGCAGCACGCGCAGCAGGCGCGCCTGCAAATGCTTGGGCATGTCACCAATTTCGTCCAGAAACAAGGTGCCGCCATTGGCAAACAGTACCTTGCCAACCGAGCCTTTGCGCTTGGCCCCGGTGAAGGCGCCCTCTTCATAGCCAAACAATTCAGATTCGATCAGCGTTTCGGGAATCGAGGCGCAATTGACCGACACAAAGTTCGCAGCGGCGCGCGGCGAGTCGTTGTGAATGGCTTGGGCCAGCAAGTCCTTGCCGGTGCCGGTTTCGCCCAGAATCATCACCGGAATGTCCCGGCCACGAACCTTGTGCAGTTTCTGTATGACGGCGGCCACCTGGGGGTCTCCGGTGTCCAGGTAGCGCAGGCTGGACAGGGATTCCTTGCCCAAGCCAGCCTGGGCCGCTGGCGTCGCAGGATTTGGCATGGGCGTGGGAATAGTGGGCGCTGGAGCGGCTTGGCTTGCATGCGTGCGCTGAGCCTGGCCAAAGTCCATCACTTCGAATGTGCGTCTGGATTTCAGGTCACTGATACAGCACACCGTCACGCCGTTGTGCATGCACAGGGTGATAGGCCGGGTACCAGCGCCGCGCACCCGGTCATGAAACTGCGAGATCGATATACCGAACAGGGACGAGAAGGTATGTGCGCCCATGGCATTGCTTGACAGCCCGAGCTGAAACTGGGCGCTGCGGTTGGCGGTGACAAAGCGTCCGTCGGCAGTGAAGACGGCCAGGCCTTCCATCAGTGTGTCGAGGAATTCGGCCCGGGCGTGAAAGCGGACTATGACCTCCTTGGGGAACACGGCGGCATACATATGGTTTTCAATCATCTGCGTGGACATGCGCGCCAGTGCCATGGTGTGCTGGTGGTAACTGCGGTGGTCACCGGTCACATCCAGTGCGCCTATGACCTTGCCATAGGGGTCAAAAATCGGGGTGCAGGAGCAGGTGAGAAAGCGATTGGCCTGTAGATAATGCTGGGCGCCATGCACCACCACCGGATGCTCCTCGGCCAGGGCCGTGCCAATGGCATTGGTCCCCTTGCTTTGCTCCGACCAGTCCACGCCGGGACGCAGGGCGACCAGCGAGGCCTTTTCCAGAAAATCGGCGTCGCCCAGCGAGTGCAGTACCAGGCCCTTGCGGGTGGTCAACAACACCATGCTCTGGGTGTTGGCAATCTGCTGGTACAGCGTCTCCATGATGGGCGCTGCATGCTGGTACAGGAAACGGTTCTCCTCCAGCGCCTGATTGACCAAAGAGTGGCTGGCCGCCGAAAAGTCTGGCGCATCGCGCTCCTGCAAGCCAAAGGCATGGGAGCGCTGGCGCGAGGAACCTATCAGTGTCTCATGCTCAGGGCTATTTAAGGGTGGGCTGTTTAAGGGCCTACAGCCCGTTCCACCAGCGGCGCCGCGTTCAATTAAAGTCATCGTGTCTCCGGCTTTCACTGTTTGCAACTCCACACCGACTCCATCCAGGTAACCCATTTCACCGAAATCTGAGACGGCGTCGGACCTGCCGACGTGAATCTTTTTATCAAAACTCTCAGCCATTCATTTTGCTCCGTTTTGTGACAAGATTCAATCGGGTGCAATATGCAGGCCAGTGCCGCTCTGCGGTTGCGCCAATTTGTCACACCGTGCCGCGAAGCATTGGTTTTTCAACTGGCGTGAAATTTGCGAAAGCAGGTGATCCGCAACTTAACGCTTCGCGCCACATCCTCCATGAGCACCTTATTTCCCTCACGCCGTACTTGGGTTTCCGCCGCCCTGGCAAGCTGCCTTTCGCTGGGCAGCCTCGTGGCCATGGCGCATGGCGACGTGGTTCCGCACTCCGTGGACACCAGCACCTTGCCGCAGCTGGGCGAAAAGTGGTTGGATGACAACCCCTATGCCAAGGACAAGGCCGAAGGTCATGCCGAAGCCCTGCGTATCGGTACCTCGGCCTTTAACCAGAACTGCGCCCGCTGCCACGGTCTGGAGGCCATCTCCGGCGGCATCTCGCCGGACCTGCGCAAGCTCGACAACGACTGCCTGAGCATGGGCGATGAGAGCAAGAAGCTGGGCTGCTTCCAGGAGATTAATGACTACTTTGTCTCCACCGTGCGCCGCGGACGGGCACGCGATGGCCGCGTGTTCATGCCTCCGTTTGAAGGCATACTGACCCAAGAAGCCATGTGGGCCATCAAAACTTATCTGGAAACGCGTCGCACGCCCTGAGCCCATTCAGGCACAGGCACAAAAACAAGTAGGAGACTAGATGAATCGAGACTCAAACCCGCGTGCAGCGGGACTCATGCAGCGCCGGAGCTTTGTTGCTGCCGCCCTGCCATTGGCGCTGGGACTGTCCTCACTGGCCCATGCGCAGGAAAAAACTGCCATAGAGAAAATTCGCGCCAGCGGGGTGCTGAAGATTGCACTGTACAAAGAAAACGAGCCCTACTCCGACGGCAATATGTCGCACATGGCGGGATTGGACGTGAGTCTGGGCGAGGCGCTGGCCAAGGCCTTGCAATTGACGCCTTCGCTAATGCCTTTTGACGCAGGCGAGAACATGGGCGATGACCTGCGCAACATGGTCTGGAAGGGCCATTACCTGGGCTATGGGCCGGCCGATGTGATGCTGCATGTGCCGGTGGACAAGTACTTTATGGGCGAGAACCGCCAGGCGTTTATTTTCGCCCCTTACGTGCGCGAGCATCTGGTGGTGCTGACCAACACCCAACTCCTAGGCGTGGTTCGCAACCCGGAAGATCTGGAAACCAAAAAGATTGCGGTCGAGCAGGGCACGGGCGCGGCCAGCGCCATGATGGGTTACAAGGGTGGCCTATTGAGTGGGCATGTGGCACTCTACAAGAACGGCATCGACGCGGCCAAGACCGTGCTGAATGGCCAGGCGGATGCCGCTTTTGTGTCGCTGGCGCAGGCCGAGGCCGCCATTTTTCAGATGAAGCTGGACCGCAAGGACTGGAGCTTTTCCAAGCTGTCTATGCCGGGTGTCCCGCCGAACGGCTGGCCGCTGGGCATGGCCGTCAAGGCCGACAACAAGGAGCTGGCGACGCTGCTGGACAACGCGCTGGAGGCGATGCGCTCCAGCGGCGAACTGCTGGCCATCTTCCAGGCGCACGGCCTGACCCTCGCTGCCCCCTGATCAAAACTTCGCCTGAACGCCTGCGTACAGCGTACGCGGCGCGCCCAGGCTGCGGAATTGCTCATAGGCACCCGTGCTGACATTGTTGCTGGCCAATACGCCATAAGCTGCGTATTTGGCGTCTAGCAGATTGCTGATGCCGGCATACAGGTTGAAGCGCTTGTTGAGGCTGTGGCTGATGTCGAGCTTGAGGGTGGTGAAGCCTGGCACCTGGCCGTTCACATCGGCATTGTTCTCATCCCCTCGCGCGTAGGTCGGACCCTGCGCCTGCAGCGCCAGACCCAGGCGCGTCTTGCCGTCCAGCGCGTAGCTCGCGCGGCCCTTGAGCACCCATTGCGGAATTCCGGGAATGAAGTCGCCTGGCTTGACCGGAACCGCCGGTGCGCTATTGGCCGGGTTGGCCACCAAGAAGCTGGACCGGTAGGTGGCCTCTATCCAATCGAGATCGACGGCGTAGTCCATGGATCCGAAGCGGCCATCCAGGCCCAGCTCCAGACCTTGGCGCAGGGTCTGGCCGACGTTGGAAAAGTAGCCGCTGTTCAGACTGCTCTGGTTAAACAAAATGTCATTTTCCAGCGTCGTGCGGTAGTAGGCGGTACGCCATTTCAGGCGGTCGCTGAAGTTGCCGCGCATGCCGATTTCATAAGTTCTGGAGACCACCGGCTTGAGTTCCGGGTCGGCGCCAAAGGCATTGGGCACACCCGAGCAGGGCACGGCCGGATCGGCACAGGCCAGCTCGATGGCCGATGGCGTACGAAAGCCTTCGGCGTAGTTGGCAAAGGCGATCCAGCTGGGCGCCAGCACATAGGTGAGGCCCAATGACGGATTGAGCCGCTGGTACACATGCTTGCCGCTGACATCGGTGAGCGTGCCCGCCGCAAGGGAACTGCTGCTGTCGCACAGCGCGTTGTCCACGCAGGATTGGCCGGACAGCGTGAGCGTGGCGTAGTCGTAGCGCGCCGAGGCGGTGATCGACAAGGCATCGCTGGCATCGAAGGTGCTGGTGGCAAACAGGCCCAGGCGTTGATTGTCGGATTGCACATCGGCCTGCGCCGTGTAGGCGGACACGCCCACCGTGCCCCGGCTGCTATCCAGGATGGCGTACTGGCCCTGGTTGTTGAAGTGGGTGTGACTGAACTCGGCGTTCAGGCCCAGGGTGGCCACCTGGTTGAGGTTCCAGATCGGGTCGGTATTGGTCCACTGCGCGTTGGCGCCCAGAATCGACTGGGTGTAGTGCGCCAACAGATTGGTGGCGGGGCAGTCTGCAGTCAGCACGCAGCTGGCGTCGTTGGTGGATGCGTTGGGAGGGTTGTTGACATTGCTGTTGAGAATGTCACGCGTCAGGCTGCGGTAGTAGACATTGCCGGCATAGCTGTTGGACGCATCCGCTGCCCAGTTGCCCTGCACATTGAGTGTGAGGTTTTGCGTGGCCGAATAGTCTGGATGCGAATATCCCTGCTGCGCGTTGTCCAGCATGGACAGCGGCACGGACTGGTTGCCGTAGAGCAGGTTGTCGGCCGCCAGCAGGGAAATGGCCACATCGCCTTGATCCAGGTAGGCCGTGTATTTGCCAAAAAACTGGCGCACCTGGCTGGGGTTATTGGCGGCCCAGCCATTGTCGTTGTAGAGGCTCGCGGCGAAGTACAGATTGCCATCGTCGTCATGGCTGCCGTGTTCCACGTCCACGCTCTTGCGACCAAAGGAGCCCAGCCCGATGCCGCCCTGGCTGCCTTTCAGGCTGTTGCCGTTCTTGCTGGTCATGCTGATGGCGCCGCCCAGGGTGTTGAGCCCGTACACCGGATTTGAGCCGGGGATGATGTTGACCTTGTCAACGATGAGCTGGGGCAGCAGGTCCCAGGACACCACATCGCCAAAGGGCTCGTTGATGCGCATGCCATCCAGGTACACCGACAGACCTTGCGGCGTGCCCAGCGCGGGCGAGGCGGTAAAACCGCGGTAATTCAGATCCACGCTAAAGGCGTTGCCCTGGGTGTCGTTGATATTCATGGAACCCAGGGACTGGCTCAGGCGCTGGGCTAGGTCTTGCGAGGGCGTGTCGAGCGCGTCGTGCGACAGGGTTTGCACATTGCCGGCGAATTTATCAAGAGAAATCCCGGTTCCAGCCACCGGTGTGGTGGCAATCACCGTCACCTCGGCCAATGTGCCGGTCGCCGGGGCAGCGTTCTGACTCCAAGCTGGCGCCACCGCTGAAAGGGCCAGGGCCAGCGGGAGTAGCTTGTGGCGGGTGGGAATCGCGTTTGTCACTGTCGTCTTCATTTTTTTGGGTTTTCGAAATCAATTGGTCAAAATGCTGTGTGGCTCGCGCCCCACGGGAACGGTCTTCAAGGCCTTGCGATTGCTGGTGTCGATGATCGTCATGTCGTCCGACTGGCCATTGGCCACATACAGGCGCGCCCCATCGGTGCTCAGCGCCAGTCCCCAGGCACGCTTGCCCACCAGGGCCAGACCACGCACCGTGCGCGTGGCGACGTCCACCTCCGCCACATGGTTGGCCCGCCCCAGCGCCACCCAGACCGTCTTGCCATCAGAGCTGATCAGCATGCCTACCGGCGTGATGTCGGAGGCGCGCATTCCGGTCACGGTAAAGCTTAGCGTTTGCTTGATCTTCATGCTCGCGGTGTCGATGATGCTGACGCTGGAGCCCAGTTCGTTGGTCACCCACAGCTCGGAGGCATCGGGCGTGATGGCAAAGCGGCGCGGCCGCATGCCGGTCTTCACCTGGGCCACGGTCTTGCGCGCGGCCACATCGACCTTGTAGACGGCGTTGGCCACCTCGGAGGTGACAAACACCGTTTTGCCGTCGGCCGTGGCGAGCACACCCTCTGGCTCGGCCCCGGTCTTGACCGAGAACAGCGGCTTCTTGCCTGCCACGTCATAGGCCGCCAATTGGCTGCCGTCTTCAATCGAGACGTAGGCCGTCTTGGAGTCCGGCGATAGGGCGAAAATTTCCGGGCTTTCGCCAGTGGGAATGCTGTCAATCAGCTTGCCCGACGCCAGGTCCAGCACGCCGATCTGGTTGCTGTCGCCACAGGCCATCATGATCTGCTTGCCACCTTGTGCCCAGGCCATATGGCGCGGACGCAGGCAGACCGGAAGCGAGCGGATCACCTTGCCATCTGCGTCCATTTGCAAAATGGCGTTGTCCTTTTCGCTGCTGACAAACACATCGGCCTGTGCCGGCGCGCCAAGCAACAGCAGGGCGGCGCTGAACATCAGCGCCTGGGAGTAGCGGGAATTCATGCGTGTCTCTTTCTTGTGTGTCACATGGGACATGTCTTCAATGAAGCCGCAATATATATGCCAATGGAATCACTTGCAGAAGTCACGCTTTTGCGGGCACTTCCTGCTGTACAGGGGTAGACTTGAAAGTCTATGACGCACCCTGAAACAACCGAACAAGCCACGCCGGTACTGATCGCCACCGCACTGCAAAAGTCCTACGGGCCCAAACTGGCGCTCAAGTCCGTCAGCATGTCGCTGTATGCGGGGCAGTTCGTGGCCCTTTTGGGGCCCAACGGCGCGGGCAAGTCGACCCTGGTGCAACTGCTCAGCGGCCTGTTTGTGCCGGACCAGGGCGATCTGTCGGTGCTGGGTTTTGACATCCGCCGTGAAGCACCCAAGGCTCTGGCCGGACTCGGCGTGGTGTTTCAGCAATCCTCGCTGGACCTGGATTTGAGCATTCGCGCCAATTTGCTGTTTCATACCGATCTGCATGGCATCGCCCGCAAAACGGCACTGCAAAGAATCCAGGCCGGTCTGGAGCAGCACGGCTTGCAAGGCCAGGAGGGCGTGGCCGTGCGCGCCCTGTCCGGCGGCAACCGACGCAAGGTGGAGCTGATTCGCGCGCTGCTGCACAAGCCGAAATTTTTGCTGATGGACGAGGCCACCGTCGGTCTGGATCCGGCCTCGCGCCAGGAGCTGATGCGCTCGGTCGAAGCCCTAGCGAAGGCGGGCGAAGTGGCCGTTCTCTGGGCCACGCATCTGGTCGACGAGGTGGCCAACGCCGACCGCGTGCTGGTGCTGAACCAGGGCGAGATCGCGTTTGATGGCCCGCCCGCCGAACTCATTGCGCAGTCCGGTGGCCTGAGTCTGGAGCAGGCCTTTCTCACGCTGTGTCCACAGGGCAAGGGCCGTGGCGCGGCTTAAGCGCTTCACACTCCGGTTGCATTCGTTACATAGATTCGCATGGCGTACATGAGCTACAGCGCGTAGCCGCCGCAAGATCAGTACACACACCTTTTCCGGTGTGCATGATCTAAAGGACGAACGATGTACGCACGTAAACTCAAACCCGTATGGACCGCAGTGTTGGTGGCCGGCAGCCTGGTGGGCATTGGCGCCCACGCCGAGGGGCTGTACGCGGGTGGCAGTGTGGGTAGCCAGAACTATCCCAACACGCTCAATGGCAACGCCACCAGTGGTTCCGCCCTGAGTGGCAAGCTCTATGGCGGTTACCAGCTCAACCCGAACTTTGCCGTGGAAGCAGGACTTACCGAACTGGGCGCGGTGAACAATTCCGCCGGTCAAACCGACAGCTACGGCAGCTTCGTGGACGCCGTCGGCATGCTGCCGCTCAACCCGCAGTGGAAGCTGCTGGGTCGCCTGGGCTTGGCCCACATGTCGGTCAATACCCCAAGCGGTGACGATGGCGGCAATGGCCTCAAGCTTGGACTGGGCGCCGAATACGCGCTGACCAAAACCGTTGCCATTCGTGGCGAGTGGGAACGTTACCAACTCAACGCCTTTGGCGACAAGCCCAATGCGGACCAGTTCACGCTAGGATTGAAACTCGGCTTCTAAAGGCTTGGCGGGCGCTTCAGGACAATTGCCAGCGCCCGGCTGCTCGGATCGATTCCCATCAGGCTGCCGTGAAGAGTGAAGACTGTCGCCGCAGCCCCTTCCAATGGCGGACGTCATGGCCTGAGCCAGCTCAAAGGCCTTGTGCCAGATCGTGGCAAGCGCAGGGGTTCAACTTTCCTTCAATAACGGGGAGGATGGCGCTTTTGCACTGCCACCGGTGCTACCGCCTGCGGCAGGATGGGGACGATCTGCACCTGCAAATACGGCCCCGGGTCTTGCGGTGACTGTACTGCATACTGCTTGCCCGCGTATTCGTAAACCACGTTGAACGCGATCACCCGGTCCTGGTACACGGTTTGGGTCGTGCACTGTCGCACGTTTTGCACGCTGTCGGGTCCACGCCCTTCTAGCTCATTGCCCAGTACGGCACCACCAATGGCGCCAAGTACCGTGCTGGCACCGCGTTCGCGCCCATGGCCTGCAGCATTGCCCACGGCACCACCGGCAATCGCACCCAGCACCGCCCCGGAACCGGAATTCTGGCCCTGCACCTCAACCTGCTGGTCGGTGCAGACCTGCTGTGGAATGCCAACCTTTTGCAGGATGGGGGTGGCGGAAAGAACCCGTGCACTTTCCTGCGCGAAGCTGCTCTGGGCCAGGCAACTGCATGCAATCAAGACAGCAGACGCAGTCAGTAGGTGAGTGCGGTTGGCGTTGCGCGATGCTCGAATCATGTCGTCTTCCTTTCAGTGGTGCTTATAGCGTGTTTGACATTGGATTGGCAGGTGCAGACTATGCAAGATCCAGGTGTCCGGCCCGTAAAGTATGCAGGGATATTTGCAAACAAGGTGCTGCAGGCGTTCGCCTTTACGCAGGCCTTTACCGCCACTTCACGGAAGGGAAACACATCCATGTAACGTGTGAGCGACATTCAGCCCACAACAAATAGGATGGGTGTGAATGAGCGCAATGCGACCCGGTAAATTTGCGATTACGGCCAGCGACCGTTACATCGGTGTCGTCAGGGCATTCATGGATTACGGCTGGCAACCGGTCAAACTGTTTACCGCTCCGATCACAAGCCATATGGTCAGCAACCGCCAGGTGATTGAGCTGGCCCAGCGTCACAAGATACCGATCCAGCTCAATCGCATGGAGGAGCGCGATCTAGCTGGTCTGCAAGACGATGGCTGTGAGCTTTTGGTGGTGGCAAGCTACCAATGGCGGGTTGGAAATTGGGCGTCCTATTTGCCACGTGCCATCAACTTTCATCCCGCGCCTTTGCCGCGCTACCGAGGGCCTTACCCCCTGGTTCAGGGCATATTGGACCGGCGTTCTGTATGGGCCACTACCTGCCACAAGCTAGCAGCTGAATTCGATACCGGCGATATTCTTGCCGCGCGCTATTTCGATATCAATGCCAACGAGTGCCACGAAAGCCTGGATCTCAAGACCCAGATCGAAACCACGCAGTTGGCGTCTGCCGTGGCGCAGGATCTGGATCGTCTATGGGACGGCGCCTCGCCACAGGGCGTTGGCAACTACATCAAGATGTGGACCGACGCCGACCGCGAGATAGACTTCCACTGCAGCGTCCAGGAAATCGATCTGAAACTCAGGGCGTTCGGCAATTTCGAATGTCTGGCACGCGTGAACGACCTGCTGTATTTTGTGCGACGGGCGGTTTGCTGGCCGGTGGCGCACAACTGCGCACCTGGGGCCTTGGCCCATGTGGATGGAAGCCACTACGTCATTGCCTGCAAAGACGGCTGTGTGGCACTCCTGGATTGGAGCTTGGTGCCAGCAGGCACCAGAATTGAAAGCGCGTCCCGGCAAGGCTGATCGCCGGTTCAGCTCGCCTCCCAACGCCCCGCGAGATTTTTCAGCAAGGTGTTCACCGCCGCCAGCTGGCGGTTGCGCACCGTCACCAGCGTGGCCTCGGCAGTCAGTGCCGAACTTTGCGCGGCACTGACGTTGAGGTAGCCCACGGTACCGGCGCGGTACTGCGCCATGACGATGTCCAGATTGCGCTGCGCCGATTGCCAGGCCTCGGTTTGTGAACTCACCTCGTCTTGCAGGCGGCTGGACAGCACCAGGTTGTCTTCCACTTCCTGCAGCGCAGTCAGCACCAGTTGCCGGTAGCTGGAAGTCACCTGCTCTGCCGTTGCGCGGGCCTGGGCACTGGCCAACTTGCGTGTGCCACCGTCGAACAGCGACTGGGTCAGGCCAGCACCCAGGTTCCATAGCAGGTTCGGCGTGTTTAGCAAATTGGCGATCGAGTTCTGGCCGTAACCGGCGCTGGCCGACAAGCTGAGCGTGGGAAAGAGCGCTGCATCGGTGATGCCGATCTGTGCGTAGGCTGCCTTGACGCGTTCGCGTGCGGCGGCGATGTCGGGGCGGCGTTCCAGCAATGTGGACGGCAGCGATGAAGGGACCACTACTGCAGCCGGCAGCGTGGCCGTGCGCACTAGGCTGAAGCTGGAGGGCGGCAGGCCCAGCAGCACGGCCAGCGCATGTTCCAGTTGCGCACGTTGTGCCATGGTGTCGGCCAGTTGGGTCTGCGTGCCGTTGAACTGGGTTTTGGCCTGCAGCACGTCCGTCAATCCGGCAACCCCTGCCGAATAGCGTACCTGGGTGAGTTCCAAGGCCTTCTGGTAGGCCAGCACATTGCGTTGCAGCAGCTCCTGCTGGACTTCTGCCGCGCGCAGCGAAAAATAGCCCTGGGCCAATGCCGCCTGCACCGATAGGCGTGCCGCAGCCAAGTCGGCCTCGGAGGCCTGGGCCGTGGCCTGTGCGCCCTGCGTTGCCATCGATAGGCGTCCCCACAGGTCCAGCTCCCACGAGGCACTGGCGGCGAGAGACACATTGTCTGCCGGATTGCCTGAAGCGCTGGAAGTGTTAGTGTAGGTGCGCGTGCCGTTGAGTCCCGCGGATACTGTCGGGTAGACAGCGGTCTGGCTGGCATTCAGCGCGGCGCGAGCGGCGGCCAATTGGGCCACCGATGCCTTTAGCGTTTCGTTGCCGATGACGACGCGGCGTTCCAGCTCGTCGAGCACCGGGTCCTGGAACAGGGTCCACCAGGCATCTGGCACAGCGGCAGCTTGCGCGGCAGCCTGTGAAGCAGGCAAAGCTTCCTTAAATTGTGCTGGTGCAGTGGCGGCAACGGGTGGATCTACACGTGTGACGGCGCAGGCGCCCAGCAGCAGCGTGACGGCCACGGCCAACAGGGTTTTGGTAAAGGGATGCAACATAAAAATCTCAGGCGGGTGCGACGATGACGGAAAGGGTTGCGGCGGCAGTGCGACGGCGTTTGGTGGCCAGCCTATCCATCAGCACGTAGACCACCGGCGTGGTGTAGAGCGTGAGCAACTGGCTCAGGATCAGGCCACCCACGATGGCAATGCCCAGCGGTTGGCGCATCTCGGCACCGTCGCCCGTGCCCAAGGCCAGGGGCACGGCGCCAAAAATGGCGGCCATGGTGGTCATCAAAATCGGGCGCAGGCGCAGGCGAGCGGCACGGTAAATGGCGGCACCGGCGCTGGCTTGACCTTCGCGCTGCCGCGCAATCGCAAAGTCAATCATCATGATGGCGTTCTTCTTGACGATGCCGATCAGCAGGATCACGCCGATAAAGGCAATGATGGAAAACTCGGTGTTGAACAGCATCAGTGCCAATAGCGCACCGACTCCGGCCGAGGGCAGGGTGGAGATGATGGTCAGCGGATGAATCAGGCTTTCGTACAGAATGCCCAACACCAGATAAATGGTCAGCAGCGCCGCCGCAATCAGCACCGGCTGCGATCCCATCGACTGCTGGAAGGCATTGGCCGTGCCCTGGAAGCTGCCGCGCACCGATACCGGCACGCCGGTCTGCAAAATAGCGCTGTCAATTGCCGCCGTGGCGTCCGATAGCGACACGCCCACCGGCAAGTTGAAGCTGATGGTGGAGGCCGGTGTGCCGCTTTGGTGGTTGATGCTGAGCGGCGTGTTGGTGGTCTCCACCTTGGCAAAGCTGGACAGCGGCACCTGCGCACCGCTCTTGCTGGTGACAAACAGGCGCGCCAGCATTTCCGGCCCCTGTGCAAATTCGGGCGCAAATTCCATCACCACCCGGTATTGATTCAGCGGGTTGTAAATCACCCCGACCTGGCGTTGGCCAAAGGCGTCGTTGAGCGTGGTGTCCAGGTTGCTTACGCTCACACCCAGGCGCGCCGCCGCATCGCGGTCAATCGTGATGGAGGTCTGCATGCCTTTGTCCTGCTGGTCGCTGTTGACGTCGGCAAGTTCCGGCAGTTTCATCAGGGCCGCGCGGATGCGCGGCTCCCAGGTGCGCAGATCGTCCACCGAATCGGCCTGCAAGGTGTACTGGTACTGGGCGTTGGACTGACGCCCGCCGATGCGAATGTCCTGCACTGGGACCAGGTACAAATTGGCGCCGGGCTCATGCGCCAGTTTGCCACGCAGCCGGGCAATCACGCCGTCTACCGACAGCTGGCGCTCGGCCAGCGGCTTCAGGGTGATATAAAAATTGGCCGAGTTGCCGCCGCCAGTGGAGCCATTGACGTTGGCCACCGCCGGATCGGCCCTGACGATGGCCACAAATTTATCGACCCGCGCGTGCATCATGGCGAAGGAACTGCCCTGGTCGGCCTGCACGCCACCAACGATGACGCCGGTGTCCTGTTGCGGAAAAAAGGTTTTAGGGATGGCCGTGTACAAATAGACATTGAGCGCCACCACTGCTGCCAACGAGAGCATGGCGACAGGCTGATGGCGCAGCGTCCAGACCAGGCTGCGTCGGTAGCCACGCGCACATGCGCGTCCCATAGACTCCATCCAGCGGCCCACTGTGTCGGCCCAGCGCAGCGCCATCCGAAGCCAGGGCCTGTGCGGACGCGAAGGCTGGCGTGGCGCGCTTTGGGGCCGCAGCAGCACCGAGGCCATCATGGGCGTGGTGGTCAGCGACACCAGCATGGACACCAGAATGGCCGAGGACAGCACCACCGCAAATTCGCGGAACAAGCGGCCCACCACGCCGCCCATCATCAGAATGGGAATGAACACGGCGATCAGCGAGATGCTGATGGACAGCACGGTAAAGCCGATTTCGCGCGCTCCCTTGAGTGCGGCTTCGCGTGCCGAAAAACCCTGCTCGGTGTAACGCGTGATGTTCTCCAAAACGACGATGGCATCGTCGACTACAAAGCCGGTGGCCACGGTCAGTGCCATGGCCGAGAGGTTGTCCAGGCTATAACCGCACAGGACCATCACGCCCAGGGTGCCGGCCAGCGACACCGGCACCGCAACGGCCGGCAGCAGGGTGGCGCGCCAGCTGCGCAGAAACAGCAACACCACCAGAATCACCAGGCCTACGGCGATGGCCAGCGAGCGCTCCACCTCGCGCAGCGAGGCGCGTATGGTGGGCGTGCGGTCGCTCAGCACGCTGATATCGATGGCGCTGGGAATGGACGCTTGCAGGCGCGGCAGCAGGTCGCGCACGCGTTGCACGGTTTCGATAATGTTGGCGCCAGGCTCCTTCAGCACAAACAGCACGATGGACGGTTTGCCATTGGAGACGCCGTAGTTGCGCACGTCCTGCACCGAATCGCGTACATCGGCCACATCGCGCAGCCGCACCGCCGCGCCATTGCGGTAGCTCAGGATGATGGGTGCGTAGTCGGCGGCGGTGCGGGCCTGGTCATTGGCGCCCAATGCCCAAGCCCGGTTACCGTCTTCGAGCGAACCCTTGGGACGGTTGGCATTGGTGGCGGTCAACGCCACGCGGATGTTGTCCAGCGCAATGCCCTGTGCTGCCAGTTTGTCGGGGTTGAGCTCCACCCGCACGGCTGGCAGGGCGCCACCGCCCACCGACACCTGCCCCACGCCATCCACCTGTGCAATGCGCTGCGCCAGCACGGTGCTTGCAGCGTCATACATCTGGCCGCGCGTCAGCGTGTCTGAGGTCAGCGACAGAATCATGATGGGCGCATCGGCCGGGTTCACCTTGCGGTAACTCGGGTTGCTGGGCATGCCGCTGGGCAGCAGGGTGCGCGCTGCATTGATGGCAGCCTGCACATCGCGCGCCGCGCCATTGATGTCGCGCTTCAGGTCGAACTGCAGCGTGATATTGGTGGAGCCCAGCGAGGAGCGCGAGGTGATTTCATTGACACCGGCGATGCTGCCCAGCACCCGCTCCAGCGGCGTGGCAACGGTGGCGGCCATGGTGTCGGGACTGGCGCCTGGCAGCGAGGCGCTGACCGAAATCGTGGGTATGTCCACCTGCGGCAACGGCGCAATCGGCAACAACCAGAAGCTTAAAAGCCCGGCCAGACCCACGCCCAAGGTGATCAGAGTAGTCGCCACCGGCCTTGCAATAAACGGTGCAGAGATGTTCATGGTTGCAACGCGGAGCGGCGTTCAGCGCGCTGCTTCCAGGCTTGCGCCAGCTTGGCAAATTCCAGATAAATCACCGGCGTGGTGAACAGGGTCAGGATCTGGCTGACGATCAGGCCGCCGACCATGGTCACGCCCAGCGGATGCCGCAACTCGTGTCCGGCGCCGGTTCCCAACATCAAGGGTAGTGCGCCCAAGAGCGCGGCCATGGTGGTCATCAGAATCGGCCGGAAGCGCAACAGGCAGGCCTGGTGGATGGCGGCGCGCGGACTCAGGTCCTGCTCGCGCTCGGCGTCCAGCGCAAAGTCAATCATCATGATGGCGTTTTTCTTGACGATGCCGATCAGCAGCACGATGCCGATGATGCCGACCACGCCCAAATCCTGGCGCGCCAAGAGCAGGGCCAACAGCGCACCCAGGCCCGCCGAGGGCAGGGTGGACAAAATCGTGACCGGGTGGATATAGCTCTCATACAGCACGCCGAGCACGATGTACATGGTCACCACAGCCGCCAAAATCAGCAGCAGGGTGCTTGAGAGCGAATTGCGAAAGGCCTCGGCCGCGCCCTGAAAGCTGGTCTCCACGCTGGCCGGCAGGTCGAGCTTGGCCTCCTCGGCCTTGATGGCATCCACCGCCGCGCCCAGCGACACACCGCTTGCCAGATTGAAGGACACGGTGGCGGAGGGGAACTGCGCCACATGGTTGATGGACAGTGCCACCGGCTGCTCGACAAACTGCGCGACCGAGGACAGCGGCACCTGAACGGTGCTACTTACGCCACTGGCGTTGGTGCTGCTGCCCGGCACATACAGGCCGTCCAGTGCGCCCATGCCTTTGCGGTAGGGTGCAGCCGCTTCCAGCACCACGCGGTACTGGCTGGCCTGGGTGAAGATGGTGGAGATCAGGCGTTGCCCATAAGCGTTGTAAAGCGCGTTGTCGATCGCCGCCACCGTTACGCCGAGTTTGCCGGCTGCCTCGCGGTTGATCTGCACATAGGCTTGCAGGCCCTGGTTCTGCAAATCGCTGGCCACGTCCTCGAGCTGCGGCAATGTCTGCAGGCGCTCCATCAGGCGGTTGGTGGCGCTGGCCAGATCCTTGTCATCCGGCGAGCTGAGCAAGAACTGGTATTGCGTCTTTGAGATGCGGTCTTCAATGCTCAGGTCCTGCACCGGCTGCATATAGGCGGCAATGCCAGGCACATGCGAGGTGGTCTCGGAGAGGCGGTGGATGATTTCACTGGCGCTGTGGCTACGCTGGGCAAAGGGTTTGAGCGTGATCTGCATGCGCCCGCTGTTGAGCGTGGCGTTGGCGCCGTCCACGCCGATAAAGGAGGCCAGATGGTCCACCTCCGGGTCTTTCAAAATTGCCTCGGCCAGGGCCTGCTGGCGCTCGGCCATGGCGGCAAACGAGGTGGTCTGCGGGCCTTCGGTAATCACCTGAATCAGGCCGGTGTCCTGCACCGGAAAGAAGCCTTTTGGCACACCGATGTAGAGCATGCTGGTGACCAGCAGCGTCAGGGCAAAAACGCCCAGCGTCCAGAGTGGGCGGTTCAGCACCCAGTCCAGCTTGCGGCCATAGTTGGCAACCAGGGCGTCAAAGGCGCGACCGCTCCAAGCACCCAGGCGGCTGTGCTTGCGCTCCGATTCGGGCCGCAGCAGACGTGCGCTCATCATGGGGGTGAGCGTGAGCGACACCACGGCCGAGATCAGGATGGACACCGCCAGCGTAATGGCGAATTCATGGAACAGTCGTCCCACCACATCGCCCATGAACAAGAGCGGTATCAGCACCGCGATCAGCGACACGGTCAGCGAAATGATGGTGAAGCCGATCTGTTTGGAGCCCTTGAGCGCGGCTTGCATGGGGGTGTCGCCTTCTTCCACAAAGCGCGCAATATTCTCGATCATGACGATGGCGTCGTCCACCACGAAACCGGTGGAGATGGTCAGCGCCATCAGCGTCAGGTTGTTGATCGAAAAACCCGCCAGATAAATCACTCCAAAGGTGCCGACCAAGGAGAGCGGAACCGCCACCGCCGGGATCAGCGTGGCGCGGGCGTTGCGCAGGAACAGGAAGATCACCAGCACCACCAGAGCGACGGCCAGTAGCAGCTCTACTTCAGTGTCATCCACCGAGGCGCGGATGGTGGTGGTACGGTCGGCAATGATTTGCACATCCACGGAGGCGGGCAGCGTGGCTTTGAGTCGCGGCAGCAAGGCCTTGACGCGGTCCACGGTCTGAATCACATTCGCGCCGGGCTGGCGCTGCACGTTCAGGATCACGCCCGGCGTCTTGTCGGCCCAGGCCGCCAGGCGCAGGTTTTCGGCGTCGTCCACGATTTCTGCCACATCACGCAAGCGCAGCGGGTTGCCATTCTTCCAGGCAATGATCAGGTTCTGGTATTCAGCGGCCGATTTCAGCTGGTCGTTGGCGTCGATGGTGGAGGCGCGCTGGGCGCCGTCAAAGCTGCCCTTGGCCTGGTTCACATTGGCAGAAGCTATTGCCGTGCGGATGTCGTCCAGCGACAGGCCCAGACCGGCCAGCGTCTGCGGATTGGCCTGTATCCGCACGGCAGGCCTGCGCCCACCGGCAATGCTGACCAGGCCCACGCCGTCCACCTGCGACAGCTTGGGCGCGAGCCGGTTTTCGGTCAGGTCGTGCAGCCGGATGACGGGCAGCGAGGGTGAGGTGATGGCAATGGTGAGCACCGGCGCATCGGCAGGATTGACCTTGCTGTAGACCGGCGGCATGGGCAGGTCGGAGGGCAGCAGGTTGCTGCCGGCATTGATGGCGGCCTGCACCTCTTGCTCGGCCACGTCCAGTGACAGGCCGAGCGAGAAGCGTAAGGTGATGGTAGAGGCGCCACCGGAGCTGGAAGACGTCATCTGTCCCAGGCCCGGCATCTGGCCGAACTGGCGCTCTAGCGGCGCCGTCACCGTGGTCGATATCACATCCGGGCTGGCGCCGGGATACAGCGTGGTGACCTCAATCGTCGGGTAATCGACCTCCGGCAGAGCCGACAAGGGCAGCAGCCGGTAGGCCAGGGCGCCGGCCAGCAGGATGGCCAGCATCAGCAGCGAGGTGGCGACCGGACGCTCAATAAAAATGCGTGAAGGATTCATGGCGCTTTTCTGAGCGCTGTTAGTTCGCCGTGCCGCCACGCTGTTGGCGCATCTTCTCGCGCCAGGCCTGGCGTTCCTCCGGGCTCATGGCCTTGAGTTTCTCGCGCTCTTGCGGGGACAGGCTCTGGAAGAAGGCTTTGCGGCGTTCGCTGTCTGCGTCGTTACCTCCAACAGCGGGAGCATCGCTTGTCGCACCGGTGCTAGGCCTTTGCCCAGCGCTGGAGCCTGCCGCAGCCGTGCCCGACTTCTCTGGGTCATGCCCTGCGCTTGCAACAGGCTTGTCACCGGCGCCTTTGCCTACAGCCGTTGGGTTTCCAGCGCTGGAGGGTTCGCTGGCGGCGCCGCTCTTGGCGTTCGCCCCGGGCTTGCCACCCCACTTGCCGCCGCCCGTTCCGCCACCCTTGAAGTTGGGGGTGATGACTTCTACTTTGGCGCCATTGCGCAGGCGGTCCACGCCGTCCACCACCACCTTCTCGCCCGGCTGCACAGCGCCTTCCACCGCCATCCAGTCGCCATCGACGACGCCGGGCGTGATGACGCGGGTGCTCACCGTGTTGTCGGTTTCCACCACATAGACATAAAAGCCCTGCGCCCCGCGCAACACGGCAGCCTGGGGCACGGTCAGTGCATCTTTGAGGGTGTCGAGTTGCAGGCGCACGCTCACCGACTGATTAGGAAACAGCGCATCGTCGGCATTCGGGAATATGGCCTTGACCTTGATGGTGTCGGTGGCAGGGTCAATCGCGTTGTCTATGGTGCTGACGCGGCCGCTGGCCAGTTGCTTCTGGCCGCTCTTGTCCCAGGCCTGGACCGTTAAAGCCTGTTTGGCCGCCAGGTGCGCCTGCAGCAGCGGCACTTGCGAGGCCGGAACGGCAAACACCAGGGCAATGGGCCGGGTCTGGGCGATGGACACAATGCCGTTGGCATCGGACGGCTGCACCACATTGCCCAGGTCGGCCTGCTTCAGGCCCACGCGCCCGCTGATGGGCGCCACCACCTTGGTGTAGGAAAGTTGCAGCTTGGCGCTATCCAGTGCGCCCTGGTCCACCTTGACCGTGCCTTCGAGTTGGCGCACCAGCGCGGCTTGGGTGTCGAGCTGCTGTTTGGGCGCGGCATCCAAGGCCTGCAGGTTCTTGTAGCGTGCCAGATCGACGCGGGCGTTTTCCAGTTGCGCCGTGTCGCGTGCCAGCGAGCCCTCGGCCTGGGTGGCGGTGGCGGCAAAGGCGCGCGGGTCAATTTGCGCCAATAGCTGACCGGCCTTGACCTGCTGGCCTTCCTGAAACCGGATGCTTTGCAGCACGCCGCTGACCTGGGCATGGACCACCGCCGTGTTGGAGGCGCTCAGGCTGCCAATGGCGTTGACGGTGACGCGGATATCCTGCTGACGCGCCGTACGCACCGATACCGGCTGCACTCCGTTGCCCCCGCCAAAGCGGCGAGAACCGCCCCCACCACCGCCCCCGCCGCCACCGTTTCCATTTGCCGCACCTTGCGTCACAGTGCTAGCCGGATTTCCGGCCGTGCCGTCTGCCGCACGCGAATGCCATTGCCACCAGCCGGCACCGGCTGCGGCCACAGCCACCAGTGCAGTCAATATCCAATAGCTGGCTTTGCCGGATGACGGATGCTTGTCGCCGTGTCGGCGTGCGATGGGGTGTAAGTGGCTGCGCATGGAATCTTTTCGTGAAGGGTGTGCAAGGGCTGCCAGGCTGGTTGCGCCGGCGCCGCGCTGCCACATTGTTGCAAGCTTGTCTTTCAATATCGTGGCTGTGATGCGAAGATTTCCAACTTTACTAATGCTTAACCTGGGGGGCGTTCAAGATCCTGCAGGGCTATCTACCCCTATGAAAACCCTAGTACGCAATCTAAGCATACTTGATCGGAATCAAAGTGTGCGTCTGTCCTAGGTCTATTCTCGGGAGCTTCAATCCATGGAGTGGCCCAGGCGGCAATACCGGGCGCCTCATGGGGTGACTTGTGAAACCAGGATAGGGGGAATCCAAATGCAGTCGATGATCTTGCGCTCCTTGCGCCGCCATGCGCTCGCTTATGGGCTGGTGTCGCTGGCCATGGCGCTGCTCCCGCAGGCCGCCCAGGCCTTGCCAACCTTTGCCCGGCAGACTGGACAAAACTGTGTGGCCTGTCATACCGGAGGCCAGTTTCCCGAGCTCACACCCTATGGCCGCATGTTCAAGATGACGGGTTACACCATCGGTGAGCGCACCATGCCGCTGTCGGTCATGGGCGTTGCCAGTTACGCTACGGTAGCCAATACCAGCAAGAGCGACACGGCTGATAGCGGCTTATCCACTTCCAATTCTGGTTCAGACTTTTACAAGAACGGTGAGCCTATTCTGGCGACCGGCAGTCTGTTTGCTGCAGGCAAGATCACCGACAACATTGGTGCCTTTGTGCAGATCACGCACGACCGTTACGCGTCTGCCAACTCGGACGGTTCATCGTCCGGCCATACCGTTGCCGACAATATGGACATCCGCTTTGCAGACCGGCTGATTGATGAAAAACGCGACCTGATTTATGGCGTCAGCCTGAACAACCACCCCTCGATGGCCGACCCCTGGAACACGGCGCCAACATGGATGCAATATGTGCCCGTTCCCTCACCAGGCAGCAACCAGTTTGTGGATGGATACGCGCCCTATCCCGCCTATGGTCCAAGTGGCAATGTGGTTGGCCTGACCGCCTACGCCTATCTGGACAGAAGCTATTACGGTGAAGTCGGCTTTTACGGCACAGCCGACGGCGCATTCCGCATGTTCCGCGAGGGAGTTGACGACTCCCAGATCACGCGCCTGCAAGGCTATAACCCCTATTGGCGCTTTGCCTATACGCGGGATTGGGGCGCCCATAATCTGATGCTGGGCACCTCCGGCATGCTGGCAAAGATATACGACGGCCAAGCCGGCAGTGACCCATCCGACTCCAATGCCTATAACCAGGTCAGAAACACAGGCTTGGATGCGCAGTACCAATACATTCTGGACCCGCATACCTTCACGGCCCAACTGGCCTATATGCAGCAGGTAACGAATTACTCGGCCAACACCATGGCTGGCGATCCTTCCTTGCAGAATTCTTCACTAAGCCCCTATAGCGCGAGCGACACGGTAAATACAACGCGTCTCAAATTGGCCTATACCTACTTGGCAAAGTACGGGGGAAGCGCTTCGGCATTTAGCGCCGACGGCACCTCCAACGTGTTGAATCAGGACCCAACGCGCGTTACCGGAAATGTGGCAGGTAAGCCCGGCACCGATGGATATACGCTGGAGGCCTTTTACCTGCCGCTACAAAACCTACGCCTCGGTGCGCAGTACACCGCATACAGCAAATACAACGGCGCATCGACCAACTATGACGGTTTGGGGCGTGACGCCAGTGACAACAACACCCTGTTCCTCTACGCATGGTTTGCGTTCTAAAACCCTATTCGGAGACTCGCAATGCATAAAACCATGGTGATGCTGGCCGCAGCAGCAATAGCGGTCGTGTCTGGCTGCTCCAATATCGAGCGTTCACGCAATCTTGCCAATCCGGAAGTGTCGGCCAAGACCCTTGCCGCCCAGGTCTGTTCCAACTGCCATGGACTGGATGGCAACTCTACCAGTCCGGCCTTTCCTCGCCTGGCAGGACAACAGGCAGACTACATCGTGAGCCAGCTGAACAATTTTCGCGACCACCAACGCATTGATCCACCCGGCTACCAGTACATGTGGGGCTTGAGTCGACACCTCAGCGATGAGCAGATTGCCGGCTTGGCCGGTTACTATTCCAAGCAGACGGTTCATCGACTCCCGGTGCCGCCCGAGGACGCCAAGCAATGGGCCATCGGCAAGAATATTTTTGACAAGGGTCTGCCCGACGAGAATGTGATTGCCTGCAGCGCCTGCCACGGTCCGACCGGACAGGGCATGGCGGCCTTTCCGCGCCTGGCCAACCAGCACGCGGACTACCTGCTCAAGCAGCTCGACATTTTTCAGAACACCCAGGGTCGCCCGGGCACGCCGATGGAGACAGTTAGCCACCCGCTGACCGGCCCCGACAAGGCGGCAGTGGCTGCCTACCTGCAAGCCTTTCCGGACTGATGCTGAGCGCCCACCCCAAGGAGATCGTTATGAACAAGAACCTCATCCTGTGCTGTATTGCGTCAGCCCTGGCCCTGCCGGTGTGTGCTGCGGACAGTTACACGATAGACCCGGAATACACCCTGCCCACTTTTGAGGTGGAGCATCTGGGCTTTACCACCCAGCGTGGACGCTTTGACAAGACCGAGGGGCGCGTGATGCTGGACCTGGCCGCACAAAAAGGCATTGTCGAATTCACCATTTACACCAACACATTGGACATGGGCTCAAGGGCCTGGACGGTGCATGTCAGTGGGCCGGGGCTGTTCAATATTGAACAGTTTCCGACCATGGGATTCAAATCGGACCAGTTGCAGTTCGTGGGTAGCAAGGTGATCTCGGCGGACGGTCAGTTCACCATGCTGGGCGTGACCAAGCCGATTCATGTGACCGTGAACCACTTTGCCTGCGGTGCCAATCCGATCAACAAAAGGGCGATGTGCGCGGCCGATATCACGGCCGTCCTGAAGCGCTCCGATTACGGCATGGTGAAGTACATACCCACGGTGAGTGACGAGATCAAGATCAGCGTTCCGGTGGAGGCCTACAAGGACTGAGGCGCGGCCATTCCTTGCAAAGTGATGTCTGCAAACCGGCGCTGAACATGCGTTCCCATTTGATTGCATGGGGCCTGGCCTGCATTGCATTGCCCGGACTTGCCGCCGATACCTATCTGCTCGATGGGATTCACAGTGTGCCGGTGTTTGAGTTCACGCACCTGGGACTGAGTACGCAGTCCGGCCGTTTTGACAGGGTCCAGGGGCGCATCGTGCTGGACCGTGCGGGGAAGTCGGGCTCGGTGGCTCTTACCATAGACGCCTCCTCGCTGAACATGGGCCATGGTACGGCTACACCGGAATCGCCCGGGTTTGAGCTTCTGAAGGTGCGCGAGTTTTCTAGCATTCAGTTTGAATCGAATCATTTGTTCTTCGACGATCAATTGCGGGTGGTGGCTGCGGCAGGGCATCTCACCCTGCTGGGCGTAACCCGGCCACTGACGGTCTGGGTCAGCCGATTTTCTTGTGCCATGAGTACCTCGTTCAAGGTCGAGCTGTGTACCGGCAACATCACAGCCACCGTCAAGCGATCCGAGTTTGGCATGCTGGCTTACATTCCGGCCATCAGCGATGAGGTCAAGGTGTTGGTTCCGGTGGAGGCCTACAAGCAGCTTGCGGAAGCCGAGTGAAGCGGCAAACCTTTGTGAAGTTTTTCGACATCGCGCACCAAGCCGCGCGAGGCCATCAGCAGCACCAGACCGGTTGCCAGCAGCATGACGGGCACCATGAACATGGCCAAGTGCAGGCCCTGGCCCTTGAATGCATCGGTCATCGCTGCGGCACCGGCAGCCGCCATTTGCTGCTTGCCAAAGTAATCGGACAGGCCACCCACCAGCGTGGTGCCCAGGGTGGAGCCGACCATGTATTGCGCTGCAAAGTAAACGGCCATGGCGGTAGCACGCAGACGCGGCTCCACCACATCCTGCACGGCGGTATAGACCGACACGTAATACATAAAGAACAGCACCCAACCCGCGCCGTATAGCAGCATGAAGACGCTCAGGTCACTGCCCCGTGGCTGGCACAGGGCCATGGCTACCAAGGGGGCTGCTGCCAGCAGGCAATAGGCGCCTAGTTTGAGGCGCCCGTTGACATTGCGCCTATGCGCCAGGTCGGCCAGATAGGCTCCCAAGGTCATGGCCAGCAGGCCGGTGAGGCCCAGCACGGCGGCGGCCATCCAGCCCGCATCCATAGAGGCCACACCGTAATAGCGCTGCAGCAGGGAATTAAAAAAGGTGTTGGTCCCGTAGGACGCCATATTGACGGTCACGCCCGATAGGCAAATCCACCACAGGGTCTTGATGGCAAAAACCTTGCGAAAGGGCTGATCCAACTTTTTCAGTGTGGCGCCTGTCTCTGCCTCCTGAGCGCCGCGCCGCGGCTCACGGATGAGCAGCAGCAGGCCACCCACCAGCAGACCCGCGACACCGGCCAGCACAAAGGGAGTTTGCCAGGAACCGGTCAACACCTTGATCTTGGAGATGACGATGAAGCTGAGTGAAATGCCAATCGGCAGGCCCAGCATGAACAAAGCCATGGCGCGGCCGCGCCAGGCCTTGGGAAACAGGTCGCCAATCAGGGACACTGCCGCCGGGCCATAGCTGGCCTCGCCCAGGCCCACACCCAGTCTCGCCACATAAAAGCTCAGAAAGTTCGGCGCCACGCCGGACAGGGCGGTGAACGCGCTCCAGATCAGCACGCCGCCGGTCAGCACATGCTTGCGGATCCAGGTATCGGCCAGGCGGCCCAGCGGCAGGCCACCGAGCGCAAACGCCACCGTGAACGAGGACACCAGAATGCCCAACCACAGGTCGCTCAGGCCGTAGGCCTTGCGTATGTCTTCCAGCACCACGGCGGGAATCATGCGATCCACAAAGTTCAGCAGGTTGATGACAAATAGCAGGCACAGCACGCCCCAGGTAGCTGTGAAAGTAGTGGATGGTTTTTGCAATTGGACGCTCATGCGGCCTGCTTGAAGAACTGGGGTTCCTGGTCGGATTCCGAGGGATTCACCGTCGGCGTGGCCTGTAGCATCACCGTGCTCTGGGCGACAAATTGTTCGGCCAGAGCCTCGGCCGCGGCCCTGGTGTTGGCGCACACCATGACATAGCCGATGCGGTCGGCATTTTCAATCGGTGGTCGCACCGCGTCGCCGGGCTTCTTCATCAGCTCCACACAGCGTATGCGCGGGTCGGTTGCCACCGCCAGGGCGACATGGGCCAGCACACCGGCCTGGCTCGCCACGATCCAGCGGGTGACGGCAAACACCGGTTCGTCGCGCACAGCAGGCAGCTCTGGCTCCAGGCCCAGATGCACGTCAATCAGGGCCGAATGAAAAGACCAGTCCAGCGCGTAGTTCACCAGCCGGGCAATCTTGGCGCCCACCAGGCGGCCATTCACCTCGATCAGGCGTGGGCCGTCGGCTGTCAACATCAGTTCGGTATGGGTGGCGCCCCAGTTGAAGCGCAGGGTGTCGAGCAAGCCGAATACATAGCGCTCGATGGCATCAAACTGGGGATGGTCGGTGGCAAAGCAGCTGCCCTGAATCGCAAACGAGGGCGCTTCAAAAAAAAGCTTTTCATGGATGCCCAGCAGGCGGTGGTGGCCGTCCATGCTGAGCGTATCGCAACCGATTACCGTACCCTCCAGCAGACGCTCAACCATCAAGCGGTCGTTGGCGCGCACTCCCAAGCCATAGTCTGCGCCCGAGGGCAGCATGTTTTCTAGCGGGCTCCACAGCGGGTCCAAGTCTTCCGGGTAGCGCAACACGGCAATGTTTTGCGAAGCGTAGCCGTCCGAGGGCTTGACCAGCACCGGCAGACCCAGTTGCGCCACGGCTTGCTTCAACTCGACGTTGGAACACGCCAGGGCAAATTCAGGCTGTGCAATGCCGGCCTCGGCCAAGCTGCGGCGCACGCTGTATTTGTCGCGCAGCCGCACGGAGTCTGCGGCCTTGACATGCTTGAGCGCCAGCATTTCGGCCAGGCAGGAGGCCTCCACCAGGCGTATATCGAGCAGGCACAGCACCGCGTCAATGGGGTCTCTGGCGTGCAACTCCAGCACCGCTTGTGTGACCGCTTCAAACCCAAAGTCCGGTAGCTCCAGTAACTGATGTGCCTTTTCCAGCAGTTTCCAAGCACCGTCTTGATTCTTGTAATGACCCAAGTTGGAGCTGAGAAAGCTAAAGCGGTCACCCCGATCCAGCGCTGCCTGCAACAGGTCGAAGTCGTTGCCGCCGGGTAATTCAATGATGAGTAGGTGTGCCATGCTGCAATTGGGATGTGTCTAAACCTGCTGTGATCCGGGTTCGCCCATGGGCTGATAGTGGCTCGCCGCTTGCAGCAGGGCCGACAGCGCTGCCTCGATTTGCAACTCGGTGGAGTCGTCAAACTCGAATCCATCCGGGGTCCATCGGTCGGCTGCCCGTGCGATGCCGATGCTGGGCCCCACCACCAGGGCGCCCAGGTAGCCAAACAAGGAGCGCAGATTTTGAATCACCAATGCGCCACTGCTCCAGCCGGTGGAGGCGCTGCACAGCAGCATGGGTTTGTTATGAAACGGGTTGTCGAAGCGTGTGTCTAGGTGCGCCAGCCTTGACACCCAGTCGATGGTGTTTTTGAGCAGCGGTGTGGCCTGCCCGTTGTATTCGGGGCAGGCGACGAGGATGCCGCTGCAGTTGGCAAAGCGTGGGTACAGCCCGTCCAGGGCTTTTCTCACGGCTGCATCGGTCTCCAGATCCTGATCAAACAGGGGTAGGCCTATGCTTTTTGGCTCCAGCAGGTCGACCTCACATTGCCATTGCAGTGAAAAGGTGAGATGGTCCAGCAAGCGTGCATTCCACGACTCTGCCCGTTGGCTACCGCTGATCAGTAACAAGGGCGGCATTGCGTGCGCACGGTCTGTTGGAATATGGTTAGGCCATGATGCTCAGCGAGCCGGGACTATAGGAGGCAGCAACGGGTGCCGCCGCAGCGCTTTGCGCACCCGCATGGTGGCCGGCGCGCTTGGCCTGAAAGTCTTGTGCTGCCTTTTGTGCTCCAGCCAAATCGCCCGACTGCAGTGCCTGGGCAATGGATGCCAATGGGCTGCTGCTGTTGACCGTGCCACCCGTCAGGCTCTTCAGCGCGGCCTGCGCCGAACTCAGGTTGCCGGATTGCAGGGAAGAAAATAGGTCTTTGAAACTTTGCTGTTTTTGCTGCCAATTGGCCATGGCAACGCCTTGCGTTGCGCCTGTGGATGCCGAACTGTCGATGCGCATACCCATGCCGAACTCCGATCTGAGTGCAAAAACGGAAGCCCAAGCCATAAGCTTCCTGATGCGATAGAGTCTGTGGCTGTTTGCGCCCCGGCATGCCGCGATAAGCGGGGTGTTTGCCGTCCTTTTTTCGGACTGTGTGCCCGATGTTTTAGGCCGGGTTTCAGTGGCAAATTTGATAGGCTTGGTGGGCAATGGTGATGGTGGCACAGGCTCCGCCATTGGAATGAATCGGGCTGGTGACCGTTGCCGTTGGCACTACCGAATTGGAGCCCGTGGCAGCGCTGGTTCCGCTGCTGTTTTTGGCGCTCACCGCAAAGGTATAGGCCGTGCCATTGGTCAGGCCGCTTATGGTGATCGGACCATAGGCCTGGTTCACGCTCGCACCCCCAGGCGTGGTCACCACGGTGTAGGAGCTTGCATTCAGGACGTTGCCGAAAGTTATCCGGGCCGAGCCATTGCCCGCGATGGCTGAGACGTTGGACGGTGCGGCAGGAGCCGGCAGGAAAGGCGTGACGCTGTTGGTGGTGGTTGCCGCACTGGTCCCCGCAGTATTTGTCGCCGTGATGCCAAAGCTGTAGGCGGTGCCGTTGTGAAGCCCGATAGCCGTCACCGGGCTGCCGAACACGCGCCCCGTCAGATTGCCGGGCATGGCGGTAATGGTGTAGTAATTCGCGCCCGCCTGGGTTGCAAACGTGATGGTGGCAGAGCCATTGCCGGCAACAGCCGACGCGCTGGCCGGTGCCACCGGGATGCCGAACGCAGCCACCGGCGTGACCGATACGGTGGTCTTCGCCGTACTGCTGCCCGCAGCGTTGGACGCGGTCACATTGAACGTGTAGGCGACACCGTTGGTCAAGCCTGTGACCACAATCGGTGAGGCCGTTGACGTGCTGCTGATGCCGCCCGGAGTTGAGATGGCCGTGTAGGAGGTGGCTCCGGTCACGGCGGCAAAGCTAATCGTGGCGGACTGGCTTCCAGCAACGACCGACACCGATGTCGGAGCGGCAGGTGGGGTTGGTGCTGGCGTGGGCACTGATGGCGTGCTCGGGCTCAAAATATCGGACAACAGGTTTGTGACGTCCGGCACTCCCAGGCCGGTCAGGTCGTCGTAGCCGGTGGTTGCAGAGCAGACGCCGCAGGGCGAATTGCCCGCATTGTTGGTGCCAGACACAATGTCCTGAAACGCGGAGTTGAGTTTGACCTGGTAGAGCACACTATTGAAGCCACCCACCACCGTCAATTGGGCGGGCAATGAGGTGCCTTGGGCTTGCAGATATTGCGCCAAGCGGGCTGCAATGGCCGCCCACTGCGGCGCCGCTGCACTGGTCCCCGCCACTGCCTGCCATGAGCCGTTGACCACGATGCCCACCGGAGTCCCGGCGTTGTAGGCCACGTCCGGCAGACTTCTGTGACCCTGGTTGAGCGCCAGGGTGGGATCGTTGGTGGCGTTCAGAAAATTGCTTTGAAATCCGGGCTGGATTTCATATTTGCTGTAACCGCCGCCGCCGCCGCTCCAGGCGATTTCGGACACAGGTGCCGTCAGGCTGTTGATGCTGGTTCCGCCTACCGCCGTGACATAGGGAGAAGCTGCGGGATAGATGGTGGACTGGTAGTTGGCCTTGTCACCGTTGTCTCCGGTGGCGGCAAAGTAAGCAATGCCCGGTTTTCCGGAGAACAGGCTGTCGTATTGGGTCTCTGACGCGAACTCCAGCGCCCCCCAGCTCATGGAAATTGCGACCACCCCGGGGATGGCCTGGGCTCGCTGGACCGCAGCAAACAGGTCGCTTGCGGAATCGCTTGCCGCCTGCACCAGAACGATGGTCGCTGCGGGTGCAATGGCGTGGGCCCATTGAATGTCCAGGGCGGTTTCGCCCTCCCAGCCCGCGACGGTTGTCGGGTTGGAACTCATGCTGATGGTTTGCAGGCAGGGGTTGGCGCTGTTGCACTGGGGCAGGCCGTAATAGCTGCTGAACGTATTCAGGTCTGCGGCAATGGGAGAGGTTTTTCCTACTGCATCCACGATGGCAATGGTTTGCCCCGCACCGTTGTAGTTGTTGATGATGTTGTAGTGGTTGATCAGGTCCGAGGGGCTCAGCGTGCCCCGGTACCCGCTAGCCCCAGAGACGGCAGGCTGGACGCTGGCGTGAAACTGCGGTGCAATAGACGCAGATGCCGTGGTGACATCGGTCGAGCCACCACCACCACCGCAAGCGGCCAATAAGACTGCGCTGGTCAGCGCCATCAGCAAAGCTGTATTTTTGAACATAGGTATCGCCCCTTCTTACTGCCATGGCCTTCGTATTCGCTGGAATTTTCGGCTTGAATGACACTCTTTGGCAGAACTTTACACACACATTTTGGTAACGGTTCGTGAAGTTCATTTTCGCTCCAATAATGAAGTCACCCCAACCTGCCCGCACCGTCATGACCTATTCCACGCCCGCAAGCAAAACCCCTGCCGAAGAACAAGCGGATTTGGTGGTTCGCGGGGACCTGATGGCGCGCAAAGAAGTGGCACTGGAAAGTCTCAACACCCGCATTGCAAGGCTGGCGATTGCACTGGGCCTGGAGCTCGGAACCGATGTGGGCTTGCGCAGTGCGCTGGCGCCGGGCTTGGCACTGACGCCGCATCAACAACCCTTTCTGGAGGAGCTGAGAGCCTTGCTGACGCTGCGCTACCAGATGGAAAAACAGCTGGTGGAGGAGCTGGGCAGTCAGACCCTGCACACCATGATCTTCAACGTGGAGCAGCACATGGAGCGCATGGGCTTCAAGCACGGCATGGATGGCATCCATGAAGGCCAGCTCTTTGACGCGTCAATCTAAGCCCATCTTTACAAAGCTGCGGTAAAGATAGGTAAATAGGGGTGTTAATGCCGCTTTTCATTTGATTTATAGAAATTTATGTCGAATTCAAATGGAGTCATACACTGCAACAAGGAATTTTCATGACCAGCATCAGCGGCCTTTCTTCTAATTACGTCCAGCCCTCCACTGCGCTGCAGGGCTCGCAGTCCGTACAGGGCAGTGGCTCCGATCCCGATGGCGACGCTGGACAAAGTGTCAAACGCCATGGCGGCCACGGCCATGGAGGCGGCCAGATGCAAGACGCGCTGGCGCAGGCCCTGCAAAGCCTGGGTTTGACGGCAGCCAGTGGTACCACTGCTACCACTGGCAGCACCAGTACGACCGGCACTTCCAGCACTGCCAGCGCAGATAGCGATGGGGATTCCGACGGCTCTGGCTCTACATCCGCCACCGGCAACATCAAGTCCGACATGCGCCAGTTCATGCAGGCCTTGTTTCAGGCGGCCAAGAGCCAGAGCGCATCGACTTCCAGCAGCACGGCTGCCAGCGGTGGCGCTAGCAACTTCGCATCCGGCTTGTCCGCACTGATTTCACAGGTCAGCAACGGTCAGGCACCGGCCGCCTTGCAAAGTGCTTTCACCCAATTGGCGTCCGATTTGCAGGGCAGCCGCAGCGCCACGGCTGGCACGAGCAGCGCCACCACCGGAACCGCCACCAGCACAACACAGGCCACGTTGCAGGCCTTGTTGACCCAGATGCAGCAAAACCTGGGTTACGCCTCCAGCAACACGGCGCTCAGCAATACGCTGATCGCGCAGGCCTAACTGGGGCAGGCGAGCCGACCCTTGAGCAGATCAGGGTAGTCGGCCAATAATTGCTGGCTAAGCTGCTGCACGCCGCTTGAGTCCAGGCAGCGCGGACGCGGCAGGTCGACCGGCACATCCAGCACCACGCGCGCAGGTCCAGCGGAAAGAAACAGCACGCGGTCGGCCAGCGACAAGGCCTCCTGCAGGTTGTGGGTGACAAACAGTACCGTGGGTTTCGTCGCCTGCCACAGCGACAGCAATTGCGCGCGCAACTGCTCGGCGGTAGGGTCGTCCAGCGACTGAAACGGCTCATCCATCAGCAGCAATTGCGGCTCCATCAGAAAGGCACGCAGCAGGGCCACGCGCCTTTGCATGCCGCCCGAGAGCTGGCGTGGAAACAGCTGCGAACAGTCCCCTAGCCCGACCCGCTCCAGTGCCTGATGGAGTCGGCTGCCGGTGGCGCTGGCATCGACCAAGGCCAGATTCTGCGCCACCGTCAGCCAGGGCATGAGGCGCGGCTCCTGGAACATAAAGCCCACGCGCGCTTGGCCCACAAAATCCAGCTGCCCGTCAAAATTGGTATCGAGCCCACTGATGATTTTCAACAACGTGGACTTGCCCGCACCGGACGGGCCGACGATGGCCACAAATTCGCCCGGTCGGGCGCTGAAAGACAGGTTTTCAATGGCGCAGCTGCCGTTGGAGTAGCATTTGGCGCGGACAGTGATGGACAGCATGTTCATAGGCGCCAGCGGTTGAGCCGATTCTCCAAGGGTCGCAGCAGCAGGGCCTCCAGCAAAAAGATAACGGCCGAAAAAGCCAGGGTGTAGGCCAGGATGCTGGTGATGTCGAAGAAGTGGAAAAAGCTGCCGATTTGAAAGCCCACACCGTCGCTGCGACCCAGCAGCTCCACCACCAGCACAATCTTCCAGATCAGCGCCAGCCCATTGCGCGCCGAGCTGAACAGATAGGGGTAGAGCTGGGGCAGGTAGACCATAAAAAATCGCTTCGACCGACCCAGGCGATAGACCTGGGCCACCTCCATCAGCTGGCCGTCCACGGCGCGTGCGCCCTCACGCAGATTGATCGCCACCATGGGAATTTTGTTGAGCACCACCGCCAGAATGGCCGCACTCTCGCTGAGTCCGAACCAGATAAAGCAGAGGATGGTGGTCACCAGCGCCGGTATGTTCAGGCCCAGAATCAGCAGGCTGTCAAGTGCCCGGTCCCAGCGCCGTGAGCGGCCCATCAGGATTCCTAGCGCTACGCCCAAGAGCATGGCCAGGCAAAAGCTGATGGTCACGCGGGCCATGGTTTTGCCCAGGTGAAACAGCAGTTCGCCCGACATCAGTTCGTTCACCAGAACTTCAAACACCGCCACCGGCGTGGGCAGCACTCGGCTATGTGCCTGCAAGGCCACAACTTGCCATAGCAGGGTCAGCAGCAGCAGCGGCCAGACGCGTGACCAGGCGCTGGCGGCGGACTGCGAACTCAATTCTTCGGACATGTGGGCAGTGGGCTGCCGTTCCAGAAAGTGCCTTCACTCAGTACCCGGGATTTGCCCACCAGCTTGTCACCACCGGTCTCTGCCAGTACCTTGAAGACGCTGGCTGCAGTGGCCTGGCTGTCAACATGCTCGCAGCTGGCAATACCGTTGCGGTAGCCATCGCGCAGCGCCAGAAACGTGGCCTGGTCTTCGACGTGCATCAAGGGCTTGAGGCGCTCCCATTCGGCATCGCTTTTGGCCATGATGCCATTGGCTTCCTGCGAGGCAGACAGAAAGCGCTCCAACGCCTCGCGATTCTGCTTGGCCCAGTCTTCCCGAAACACCCAGCCAATCAGCGGCATCGGTTTGTCCACTCCCAGGCCCGCCAGGATCTCGGGCAGTTTGATCAGCGCCCGCATGCCCTTTGCCTCCAGGCGGGCGTCGTAATGCCAGACGTTGAGCGCGCCGTCCACCTGGCCGCTTAGCGCCAGCTCGTTGAGCAGGGGTGGCGCGGCATAGACCGGGCGCAGCGCAGAGGCCAGGTCCAGGCCCAGCTTTTTGTTGGCGTAGGCGCGCAACAACAGCCAGGTCTTGTCATAGGGCCCGCCAGAAACCCCGATCGACTTGCCCTTCAGGTCGGCCAGGCTGCGCAGGCCGCTGTCGGCCTTGACCATCAGCGAACCCACGGCATTGGAGTAGGGGGCGAAGCTGACGTTCATGCCGTCGGCGCGCTGGCGCGTGACCCAGATCCAGTCCGACACGATGATGTCCACCGCGTCGCCCTGCAGGGCGACGGTGGATGCATCGCCGGAAGCCAGCGGAACGATCTTGAGGTTCAGTCCGCGTTTCTGTGCCAGATGGTGGGCTTGCATCACATCCAGTTCCCAGCCCACTGTTCCAAATTGGAGCACTCCCACGCGCAATGTGGCAGCTGGGCTGTCGGCGGCGTGGCACAGAGAGGCTGCCAAGGCCAGCAAAAAGCAGCTCAGCAGGCGGGGGAAAAAGCGCAAAGTCATGGCAGGCCGGGGCACGATTGTCTCTTGGTTTTTAAATAATGCTTCACACAGCGCAAGTGGCGTGCCAGCCCGGCGCCAACTCAGCGAATCAGCAAGCGGGTGATCCAGTGCGCTTCGGGCGTCACATCGTCGCGTACAGCGGCATTGTAGGGCGGTGTGAGCAGGTCATCGGGTGGAGCGCTGATCAGGTTTAGGTCCACCGCCTGGGGCAGGCCTACCAGGCCGGCCTCGTCGCGCTCCAGACGGAAATACAGGCCGTTCCACAGTTTGGCGCCAAAATCCCTAGGCTGCTTGAACAGAAACAGCAGGCTGTTTTCCAACCAGGCATAGTCTTTGTCGCTCACGGTGCCCGGAGTCTTATAGGGGTAGGGCACATGGCACAGCACCTCCTCGGCACTTTCCAGGCATTTGAACTCCTTCATGGACAGAAAGTGGTCGCTGAAGCGGCCATGGTCCATGGTCAGTTTGAATCCGGTCGCACCGTTGGGCAGCGGCTTGAATTCCACGCTGCCAATAGGAATGAGCTGCTGGTCCCGGGTCAGGCCGCTGATGGTTTTAATGCCCGAAAGCTCCCAGGCATGGGCCAGCTGCGCCAGGGTCAGCAGGAAAGCCAGGATAAAAAGTCGGTGCAGTCCGGTGGCTGCATTGTGCACGCGTGTCATGGTTGTTCGTAATGGGATGCCGCTGGGCGATGAGGGTGACCACCTTTATTTTTAAGCGTGAAATAAGCATCTTGCGTGCCACCATGTGCGAATTAGAGTAAGTGAATAAATCCCCAGGGATTTTTGAGCATGGCGACCGACGCGATCCAGCCCAGCACCAACAGGGCCGCGATGCCAGCGCTGGCACGCAGTGGCAGCCCAAGGCGCGCTCGCATCGTCACCACACCGAATGCTATGTACAGCAGCAATCCCAGAATCTTGGCCAATAGCCAGGGCGTGTGCGCGGGGTCTAGATGCAGCATCCAGGCCAGGGTGAGGGCCGAGGCCAGCAGCACCGTGTCGACGATGTGTGGCAGGATTTTGGCCGGGCGAGCCTGAACCCAGGTCGCCCCTTGCAGGGAGGCGATGGCGCGTGCGGCAAAGCCCAGGGCCGATAGCGCCACCGCGCCCAAGTGAATATGTTTGATTGTTGCGTAGTCCATTATTCAAGTTTAGTGGCTTGGCAGGTTCACGTGCCTCAGCCCTGACCATGTCCGTCGCTCAGCAAGGGCATGTTGTGGGTCGAGATTTCGCACTCTGATTGGCACAAGCACTGCTCTATCATGCAGCGGTAGTCGTGTCGGTACCTTGGTCCAGTGTTTTGGGCTGGACGGACTTACCGCTTTTTTTATAAGGTGTGCACGCATGGAATTCGATCAACCCGAACCCGCAGCGCCGTTTATGCCGGAAACACGGCTACGTCCCTGCTGGGTAAGCACCATGGCGCTCAAGCCCGACATGGTTCTGGCAAAGTCGGTGTCGGCCGCATCGGGCGGCTATGCCACCATGTCCCTGCCGGCTGGTGCCACCCTGGCCGAAGAAACCATAGGGCAGATGATCGTCAAGGGAATTGAGTGCGTGGCCGTGCTCAACACCGAGCCCATGAGCGAAGCGGACTACGCGCTGGCCACGCAATCCTACGAGGCGCGGTTGGGGCAAATTTTTGGACCTGAGCGCACCGAACACTGCCAGGCCCTGCTCGATGCCTTGCTGCGCCGCGGACCCATGCCATGCTGAACAGTGCGAATCTGGCCCAAGAGGTGGCCAAGATGGCCAAGAAGCTGCCTGCGTTTCCGACCATCGTCATCCAGCTGCTAGACATGTTGCGGGACGAGTCTGCCTCGCTCGAGGTGCTGGCCCGCATGGCCCGCAACGACCCCATCATCTCCGCCAACATTCTGGCCCAGGCCAACCATGTGCGCCGCATCCATGCGCAATCGGACCTGACTGATTCCTTTGTGGCGGCGTCCATCATTGGCGTCAACCGGGTGCGGCGCATTGTGGTGAGCACCGGCATGAACCGCTTCGTGTCTTCTGTGCCGGGTGGACTGTTTCTGTTTCAGCACTCTCTGGCCGTGGCCATTGCCGCGCAGGAACTGGCGGCGCTCAGTGGCGAGTCGCAAGACCTGGCCTATATCGCCGGCATGTTGCATGACGTGGGCCAGCTCGGTCTGAACATGTTGGACGAGCGCGCCTTCGAGAAAGTCTATATGGACTCTATCGCTGACGGACGGTTGCTGCTGCGCGAGGCCGAGGTGTTTGGCGTCGACCACTGCGCCGTGGGTGCGCAGCTTGCGCGCTACTGGAATCTGCCAGAGGAAATTTACTCTGCCATCCTCAATCACCACGACGAAGAAACCGTGACCTGCCCGCTACAGGCCGCGATTTGTTTGTCCGAGACCATCGTGCGCGCGCTGGACCTGCCGGCTTCGCCCAAGAACCGCGTCACCCTGATCAATCAGCACGCCGTGACGGAGCTGGGTTTGGACTGGAGTGACCCGGACATGGCCGACGTGTTTGACCGCTGCGTCACCCGCTTTCGCCTGGCCAGTCAGCCGCAATAGTTGCCGCAACCAAGGGCACTATATTAGAGTGACGTGCTCAAGTTTGCTGCAGTGCAAGGTAAATGTAGCCTGACTGCCCTACACTGGTATAAACCCTAGGCAACCGTGCCTGGTTACCGGAAATGTCCATGTTTTCTCTCTTCAGTCTCAGCCCGCTCCAGAAAAGCCTACCCGCCGACCTGGACACGCAAGCCAAGCAATCCAACCGATTGCTCACCAGCGCCACCCACCATCGCCAAAAGATTGTCAAGACCCACGTGAAGCGCGGTCTGGACTTGTCGAAAGAGCTGGCCTTGACCCAACAGTCCATCCTTGCTGCCGTGGGCAGCGGTAGCCTCCTCCAACTGGCGAGTGATTACGGTCTGGACGCGGCTCAGCGCCTGGCGCTGACCGTCGATGTGCTGCGCGAGCGTGGCAACAATGACAAGAGCCACGAGGAGGCCGGCACACCTCCGGTGCTGAACTACGCTTATGAGACCATCTTCGATGGCCGCACGCTGGAGCATCCGGTGAACTACCAGCTGCTGCGCATTCTGCCGCCCGCTGGTGTGACCGTGGACGACGCCAAGCGCCCCTTCATGATCATTGATCCGCGTGCTGGTCACGGTGCGGGCATCGGTGGTTTCAAGCCCGACAGCCAGGTCGGCGTGGCCTTGCGCGCCGGTCATCCGGTGTACTTTGTGGTGTTTCGTCAACACCCCGAACCGGGCCAGACCCTGGTCCATGTGATGAACGCCGAGGCAGAATTTCTGCGCGAAATTGCGCGCCGGCATCCTGACTCCGGCATGCCGGTGGTGGTGGGCAACTGCCAGGGCGGCTGGGCTACTCTGATACTGTCAGCGTCGCACCCGAATTTGACCGGTCCGCTGGTGCTCAACGGTGCGCCGGTAGCCACCTGGTCGGGCCAGATTGGCGAAAGTCCCATGCGCTACAACGGCGGCCTGCTGGGCGGCGTGGTACCGGCCATGCTGACAGCCGACCTGGGCGCGGGCGAGTTTGACGGCGCGCATCTGGTGTCCAACTTTGAGATGCTCAACCCCAGCCGCAATTTCTTTGGCAAGTACTACGACCTGTTTGCCGATGTCGACAACAAGCGCGAAAGCTTTCTGGAATTTGAGAAATGGTGGGGTGGCTTCCATTTCACCAACGAGGCCGAAATCAGCTGGATTGTGGAGCAGTTGTTTGTCGGCAACCGACTGTCCAAGGGCCAGGCCCAACTGGAGCCTGGCAAGCTGTTGGACCTCAAGGCCATTCGCGCGCCGATCATCGTGTTTGCCAGCCGCGGTGACAACATCACGCCGCCGCAGCAGGCCCTGAACTGGATCGTGGACACCTTTGTTGACGAGCAGGAAATCCGCGTGCGCGGCCAGCGTATTTTGTACATGGTGCACGAAAAGGTCGGACATCTGGGCATCTTTGTGTCCTCTTCGGTGGCGCGCAAGGAACACGCCGAAATGACCTCCACGCTCCAAACCATTGAAGCGCTGGCACCGGGCCTGTACGAGATGATGATCGACGAAACGGCCGGCGACGAGGGCAACGAACACTTTTTCGTCAGCTTCCATGATCGCAGCATGCAGGACATTCTGAGTACGGTGGAAAACGACCGCGAGCAGGAAAAAGACTTTACCGCCGTGGCTCGCTTCTCGGAATTGGGCGCGCAGGCCTACAAGCTGTCGCTGCGTCCAGTGGTGCAGGCGCTGGTGACACAGGCCTCGGCCGATGCCTTGCGCGATGCCCACCCTTCCCGCGTCAGTCGCAAGCTGTTTTCGGACGCCAACCCCCTGCTGGGTCTGCTGGCGCCCAGCGTGGACTGGGCCAGGGACACGCGCCAGAAGGCCGCGCCCGACAACCCGTTTCTGGCACTGGAGCGCCTGGTGGCGAACGGCCTGATGCAAAGCATGGACCTGATGCGCGACCTGCGCGATGCAGCCTATGAGAACAGCTTTTTGTCCATTTATGGAACTCCCTGGATGCACGCCCTGGGCAAGGCCGGAGTGGCGGAGGTTGCGGTGGAGGATGCGAGCAATCTGCGCCACCTGCCCGAGGTGAAGGCGGCGCTGGCGAACATGGAACATGGCGATCTGGGTGCGGGCGTTATCCGCATGCTGATTCTCCTGGCGGGTTCGCGTGGTTCGGTTCGCAAGGACCGGTTGGAGCGTTCGGCCAAGGTGCTCAACGAAACCCATCCCTTCAAGGACATGGGGCCCGAGCGCCGTGCCGAGCTGATCCAACAGCAGTCGCTGATTGCCGAGTTTGAGCCCAAGCGTGCGGTGGACACGCTGCCCATTTTGCTCAAGACCGAGGCCGACCGGAAGATGGCGCTGGAGGTGGTCAACCACATTCTGGGCGCGCGCGCCGAGATGGAGCCACACTCGCTGAAATTGGTCCAGCGCATGGAGCAACTGCTCGGTGTGGTGAGCCAGGACGGCAAGCCGGTGGTGGCGAAAAATAAGGTGGTTGTGGTCAGCGCGGCGTCATCCAGCAAGGAAGGCTCCGCAGCCTAGCGAGCCGGTGAGCTTAAGCGCCGCGCCGTCCGTCACCCTGGTGCCAGCATCCATGAACAGTGCTGGCACCTGAATTGCCCACTATACTGTCTCACAATAGTAAAGTTGCGATCCAGCCAGGGAGCTTGCAGTGATCCATTTTGACGGGCCCGCGCCACAGCAATCCAAGGACTTCGAAGCGATCCCGACCGGGGATGTAAGCGAAGGTAATGAAGAGTCTGATTGGGCCGCGTGGGAAGATTCGGTTAGCTTTCAGGACAGCATGATGCCGGGCTACCAGGGCTCGGTTACCTTGTCGCAAAGCATGCAGGAGGCGTCCAATGCCTTGCCAGCCCCCCCATCCGAAGGCATGCTCGCCGTCGAGGTGATTGAGGGCGATGACGAGAGTGCTTGGGCCGCTTGGGAAGAGTCAGTGCATTTTCAAGAAAGCCAGTTGCAGACCGTTCAAGGCAGTGCGACTGCGTCAGGGTCTTCCCCTGGCGAAGTCAGCACCGAGCATGTGGATATCTTCTAGACCGCTCAGCCCTTATTGGCTTGCGCTGATCCTGCCAACCAGCGCCTTGGTGAATTCAGCGGTGCCGGCCCGTCCACCCAGATCGCCGGTGCGCACCTTGTCCACATTCAGCGTCTCATCAATGGCACGGCGCAATCGCGTTGCCATGTCGGTCAGCTGGCAATGGTCCAGCATCATGGCAGCGGCCAGGAGCAGGGCAGTGGGATTGGCAATGCCTTTTCCGGCGATGTCAGGCGCCGAGCCATGCACGGCTTCAAAGATGGCGGCATCGGCGCCGATGTTGGCGCCCGGCGCCATGCCCAGGCCACCGACCAAGCCGGCCACCAGATCCGACAAGATGTCGCCAAACAGGTTGGTGGTCACCAGCATGTCGAACTGCCAGGGGTTGAGCACCAGCTTCATGGCGCAGGCGTCGATGATGACGGTGTCGAGCTCAAACTGGCCCTTGTACTCTCGTTCATACAAGTCCAGCCCGGTTTCCAAAAAGATGCCGGTCAGCGCCTTCATGATGTTGGCCTTGTGCACGATGGTGACCTTTTTGCGGCCGGTGGACACGGCATGGTCAAAAGCAAATTGGAGCAAACGGCGGCTGCCTGCCCGCGTATTGATGCCGGTGGCCATGGCCACGGCGTGTGGATCATTGTCGATCTTCACGTAATGCTCGTGGCCTATGTACAGGCCTTCGAGGTTTTCACGCACCACCACCAGATCTATCTTGTCAAAGCGTCCACCGGGAATGATGGTCAGCGCCGGGCGCAGATTGGCATAGAGCTGGAACTCTTCGCGCAGCCGCACATTGCTGGAGCGGTAGCCGCCACCCGACGGGGTTTCCAGCGGACCCTTGAGTGCCAGGCGCGTTTTGCGGATGCTGTCCAACGTGGCTTGCGGCAGCGGGTCGCCTGCGAGCTCCACACCGCCTAGACCTGCGATCTGACGGTCCCAGACAAAGGGGGCGCCTAAAGCGTCCAACGCGGCCAGGGTGGCGTCCATGATTTCGGGGCCAATGCCGTCGCCGGGAATCAGGGTTGCAGGAATGGGGGTGGACATGGAAACGCCTTTCAGTCGGGTGGATAGGGTGCAGTGTACGGCCGCAATCGCTGTGAAATGCTGACGGCCAGCGCTGGCCGGTATAAGCCTTCGCCCATTGATGCTTATCAATAAATTGCTGGGGCAGAGGCACAGAATGCCGACATCCTTCGTTTCAGAAAAAGAGGAAGACAAGCATGCTGCAAATCCGTATCCATGGGCGCGGCGGTCAAGGGGTGGTGACCGCGGCCGAAATGCTGTCGCTGGCCGCCTTTGAGCAGGGCCGACACGCGCAGGCCTTTCCCAGCTTTGGCTCCGAGCGCACGGGCGCCCCGGTGGTGGCCTTTTGCCGCATCGACGACCAGGAGATCCGCCTGCGCGAACCCATCATGGCGCCCGATGTGTTGATCGTGCAGGACCCCACGCTGCTGCATCAGGTCGATGTGTTCCAGGGTCTCAAACCCGATGGCTATGTGCTGATCAACACCCGGCGCAGCTTTGACGAACTCGGTCTGGCAGACATCAGCCAGCGCTTTCGCCACGAGCGCCTGGTCACCGTGCCGGCCACCGACATTGCCCTGCGCCTGCTGGGCCGGCCCCTGCCGAATGCGGTGCTGCTGGGCGGTTTTGCGGCGCTGTCCGGTTTGATCACGCTGGAGGCGGTGGAACACGCCATCCGCCACAAGTTCAAGGGCAAGGTGGCCGAGGCCAATGTGGCCGGTGCCCACGAAGCCTATGCATATGTGCAGAACGAGATCAAGGAGTTGGCCCATGCTTAAGCAAGTGGAAGGCTCGGCCGCCGTGGCCGAAGCGGTGGCGCTGGCGCGCCCGGAAGTGATTTGCGCCTACCCGATCTCGCCGCAAACCCATATCGTCGAAGGCCTGGGTGAACGCGTCAAGGACGGCTCACTAGACAACTGCGAGTTCATCAATGTGGAGAGCGAATTTGCCGCCATGAGCGTGGCCATTGGCTCGTCCGCGGCTGGTGCACGCACCTACACGGCCACGGCCAGCCAGGGCTTGCTGTTCATGGCAGAGGCGGTCTACAACGCCTCGGGCCTGGGCCTGCCGATTGTGATGACGGTGGCCAATCGCGCCATAGGCGCACCCATCAACATCTGGAACGACCACAGCGACTCCATGAGCCAGCGCGACTGCGGCTGGCTGCAACTGTTTGCCGAGACCAACCAGGAGGCGCTGGATCTGCACATCCAGGCCTTCAAAATCGCCGAAGAACTCTCCATGCCGGTGATGGTCTGCATGGATGGCTTCATCCTGACCCACGCCTACGAACGCGTCGACATGCCCACGCAGGAGCAGGTTGACGCCTTCCTGCCACCGTATGAGCCGCGCCAGGTGCTGGACGTCAACGAGCCGGTGTCCATCGGCGCCATGGTCGGCCCCGAGGCCTTTATGGAGGTGCGCTACCTGGCGCATGCCAAGCAGACCATGGCGCTGGAGCGCATCCCCGAAATTGCCGCCGAGTTCAAGGAGCGCTTTGGCCGCGACTCCGGTGGCCTGGTGCGGACCTACCGCTGCGAGGATGCCGACACGGTGGTTATCGCGTTGGGCTCGGTGCTGGGTACCATCAAGGACGCGGTCGATGAGATGCGCACGGGCGGCGAGAAGATCGGCGTGCTGGGCATACAGTCCTTCCGGCCCTTCCCCTTGGATGCGGTGCGCAATGCGCTGCAAAACGCCAAGCGCGTGGTGGTGGTAGAAAAAAGTTTTTCTGTCGGAATGGGCGGTGTCGTCGCCACCGATGTGCGCATGGCCCTTTCGGGCTTGCACATGCACAGCTACTGCGTGGTGGCCGGACTGGGTGGGCGCGCCATCACCCAGGCTTCGCTGGTGCGCACCTTTGCCCAGGCGATTGCCGGCACGCTGCCGCTGTTGAGCTTTATGGACCTGGACTGGCGCATCGTCAACCGCCAGCTCGAGCGCGAAGCCACTATCCGCCGCAGCGGCCCGATTGCGGAAAACCTGTTGCGCGACGTCGGCTCTGTTGCATCAAAGGTGGCCTGACCATGAACGCACCCGTCAAGTTTTACCAAACCGGCACCTTCACCGTAGGCAACCGCCTGCTCGAGGCCGACCAGCGCAGCGTGCAATCCTCCGAGGCGCGCAGCAACTCGCTCAACTCCGGCCACCGCGCCTGCCAGGGCTGCGGCGAGGCGCTGGGTGCGCGCTACGTGGTGGACGCCGCCATGCGCGCCACCGGCAACCAGCTCATCGCGGCCAACGCCACCGGCTGTCTGGAGGTGTTCAGCACCCCGTACCCGGAAACGTCCTGGCAACTGCCCTGGATCCACTCGCTGTTCGGCAACGCGGCGGCCGTGGGCACCGGCATTGCCGCCGCACTCAAGGTCAAGGCGCACAAGGCCGGCAAGGCGCTGAGTGAGGTGCGCGTGATCGCCCAGGGCGGCGATGGCGGCACCACCGATATCGGCTTTGGCTGCCTGTCCGGCATGTTCGAGCGCAACGACGATGTGCTCTACATCTGCTACGACAACGAGGCCTATATGAACACCGGCGTGCAGCGCAGTTCGGCCACGCCCATGGGCGCACGCACCGCCACCACCATGGCCGTGGGGGCACACCCCGGCGCGCCGGCCGGCCAGGGCAAGAACCTGCCGCTGATTGCCATGGCCCACGAGATTCCCTATGTGGCCACCGCCACCGTGGCGGACCTGCATGACCTCGAAGCCAAGGTCGAGAAAGCCATGTCCATCCGTGGCGCGCGCTACCTGCATGTGCTGGTGCCTTGCCCGCTGGGTTGGGGCTCCGCCAGCCATGACACTGTTCTGCTGGCGCGCCTGGCGCGAGAGACCGGCATTTTCCCGGTGTTCGAAGCCGAGCATGGCGAGGTCACCTCCGTCACCAAGATCCGCCACCATGTGCCGGTGGAGGATTACCTAAAATTACAAAAACGCTTTGCCCATTTGTTCGGCACACCCGGCCAGCCCGAGATGGTGGCGCACATCCAGGCCGACGCCGACCGCAATATCCGGCGCTTCAAGTTGCTTGACGAGACAGGTGAATGACCATGGAAAAACCTTTTGCCATCACGCTCAACCCCGGCTCATCGCTGGCCAACAAGACCGGTTCCTGGCGCACCGAGCGCCCGGTCTATGTAGACCGGCTTCCGCCCTGCAATGTGCAATGCCCGGCCGGCGAAGACATCCAGGGCTGGCTGTTTCATGCCGAAAGCGGCAACTACCTGGAGGCCTGGCAGCACTTGGTGCAGGACAACCCCTTTCCGTCCATCATGGGCCGGGTCTGCTACCACTCCTGCGAAGGCCAATGCAACCGCGGCCAGATTGACGCGCCGGTGGGCATCAACTCGGTGGAGCGTTTCTTGGGCGATGAGGCGCTGAAGCACGGCTGGAAGCTGCCGGAGCCTGCAGCCGAATCCGGCAAACATGTACTGGTGGTCGGTGCCGGCCCCAGCGGTATGTCGGCGGCCTATCAGTTGCGCCGCCTCGGTCACCGCGTTACGGTGAAGGAAGCCGGTCCCTTGATGGGCGGCATGATGCGCTTTGGCATCCCCAAGTACCGTCTGCCGCGCGAGGTGCTGGAGGCCGAGATGCAGCGCATCGTCGCCATGGGCGTGACGGTGGAGCTGGGGGTCAAGGTCGACAACATCGCCGACACCATGGCCCAGGGGAAATTCGACGCAGCTTTTCTGGCGGTCGGTGCGCATATCGCCAAGCGCACCTATATCCCGGCAAAGGACTCCGCGCACATTCTGGATGCGGTCTCCGTGCTGCGCTCCATGGAGGGAGAAGACCAACCCATGCTGGGCCGCCGCGTGGTGGTTTACGGTGGCGGCAATACCGCCATCGACGTGGCGCGCACCGCCAAGCGCCTGGGGGCGACAGAAGCCATCATCGTCTACCGGCGCAACCGCGAAAAGATGCCGGCACACGACTTCGAGGTGGAAGAGGCGCTCCAAGAAGGTGTGATGGTCAAGTGGCTGTCCACCATCAAGCAGGCCGACGGCGGCACGCTCACCGTCGAGAAGATGGTGCTGGACGACAAGGGCAACCCGCAACCCACCGGCGAATTCGAAAGCCTGGAGGCCGACTCGTTGGTGCTGGCGCTGGGCCAGGACGTGGACCTGTCCTTGCTGGAAGGCGTGCAGGGGCTGGAAGTGAACAACGGCGTGGTCCAGGTGGACCCGCTGACCATGATGACCGGCCACCCCGGTCTGTTCGCCGGCGGTGACATGGTGCCAGCCGACCGCAATGTGACCATCGCCGTGGGCCACGGCAAAAAGGCGGCGCATCATATCGACGCCTGGCTGCGCGGGGAGTCTGTTGCAGCGGTGGTGAAGCACGCGCTGGCCAGCTTCGAGCGCATCAACAGTTGGTATTACAGTGACGCGCCCAAGACCGTGCGCCCGCAGCTCGAAATCGCCCGGCGCACCAGCAGCTTTGACGAGGTGCAGGGGGGGCTGACCGAAAGCAATGCCCTGTTCGAAGCGCGTCGCTGCCTGAGTTGTGGCAATTGCTTTGAGTGTGACAACTGCTATGGCGTCTGTCCGGACAATGCGGTGATCAAGCTTGGCCCGGGCAAGCGCTTCGAATTCAACTATGACTATTGCAAGGGTTGCGGCATCTGCGCCGCCGAATGCCCTTGCGGTGCTATCGATATGGTGGCGGAGGAGAGTTGAGCGAGGTTCGTCGGATAATTTTCCGGATAAAGAAACGTCCAAACACCGAGGCGCTGGATTTTAGGCAGTCAAAACTGAATCGATGCGCTGCGAGTGGTAATCTGTTGGAATGGCGCTTTTAGATGAAGACGTTGGGAATACCCGGGCACTGGTGATTGAAGGCAATCCATCCATGCGATCGCTGCTGGTTGCCCAGCTGCGGGATTTCGGCGTAAAGAATGTGACGCAATGCGGCCGCATTGTCGATGCGCGCAGGCACCTCGAAAGCATGAGCTTTGACTTCGTGCTGTGCGAGCAGCACTTTCCGACCGAAAACGCGTCGGGGCAGGATCTGCTCAACGACCTGCGCCGCAACCAGTTGCTGCCCTTCTCCACGGTGTTTGTCATGATCACCGGGGAGGCCACCTATTCCAGTGTGGCCGAAGCTGCCGAGTCGGCGCTGGACGGTTACCTGCTCAAGCCGCACAAACCTTCGCAGTTGGGCGATCGGCTGCAGCAGTCACGTCTGCGCAAGCTGGCTCTGCAGGACATTTTTCTGGCCATCGAGGAAGCCGACTTTGAGCTCGCGGCCACGCTGTGCCTGGGGCGCTTTGCCAGCAAGGGCCCGTACTGGTTGTATGCGGCGCGCATAGGCGCAGAGCTGTTGCTGCGCATCGACCGGCCAACCGAGGCCAGAATACTGTATCAGGCCGTGATCAAGGCCAAGACGCTGCCCTGGGCCAAGCTCGGGGTGGCCAGAGCCATGCTGGACGGCGGCCAGGCACAGGCGGCAGCCAGCACGCTTTCCAATCTGATCGCCGAAGACCCCAATTACACCGACGCCTACGATGTCATGGGCCGCGCCCAGTTTGAACTGGGCAAGTTTGATGAGGCCCTGGCGACCTACAAGATGGCCTGCAGACTGACTCCGGCTTCGGTAGGGCGCATGCAAAGCCTAGGCATGATGTCCTTTTATGCCGGCCATCTGGACGAGGCCGAGTCGATTCTGCGACGTACCTGCCTGATCGGACTGGAGTCCAAGATCTTTGACTGCCAGTCGCTGGTGCTCATGGCCTTTGTGCAATTTGAACGCAGTGACCACAAGTCGCTGCAGCGCTGCGTCCATGATTTTGAACGCCTGCTGGAACGAAACCCGGAACAGGAGCGTACCAAGCGTCTGGCAAAAGTGGTGCACGCCCTGTCCCTGATGCAGCACCACAAGATTGCGCTGGCGCTGGTGGAGGTGCGCCACATGATCAAGGCGGTGCGTCAGCCCGAATTTGATTTCGAATCCGCCACCAACTTGTTGACCCTGTTGGCGCAACTGGCCAAGCGCTCGATCCAGCTAGAGGAGGTGCTTGAGGTGGTGGACAGCCTGTCCATGCGCTATTGCTCCAGCCGTGCCATGAGCGAATTGCTGGCAGGTTCTGCCAAGGCCCATCCGCCCTACGCCGACCACGTCCGCACGTCCAATACCAAGGTGCTCAAGTACGCGGAATACGCCATGTCGCTCAGCATGGGAGGCAACCCGACGGCGGCGGTCGATGAACTGATTTTGCGGGGTCAGGAAACGCTCAACAGCAAGCTGGTGGAGTCGGCCTTTATGGTGATGGATCGCTACAGCGCCAAGGTCAGCGACATCCCGTCACGTATGGAGCGGGCAGAAATCCTGCGCATCCAATGCGTGGGAATCAAACAGCGCACCAGTCTGGATGAGGGACCGCGCAAGGCGGGAGCCCTGAGCCTGCGCGTGGGCGGCGCCAACGCCAGGGCGCGCGCAGCCAAGACCTCAGGGCACTGAAGTCAGTGGGCCTTGACGGCAAGAATGGGGCAGGAGATGGACATCAGGATTTCCTGCGCCATGCTTCCCATGATCAGCTTGCCAACGGCCGTGCGCTTGCGCAGGCCAATGACCAGCATGGACGCGTCTTGTGCGGCCACCAGATCGTCCAGTTCTTCCACTGCATTTTTGCCGCGCACAAACTGCTTGAATTCGAATTCGATGTCGGAGTCGGATAGCAATTTTTCGATTCGCTCCACGTCCTGTGCATCCGCGCGCGAAGGGTCTTCACCGGTTCCGCCTGGCGTGGCATTCACCACGATCAGAAATTCATTGCGCTCCCTGGCCAGTTCAATGCCTTTTTCCAGTGCGGCCTGACCTTCGGGACGGGGAACATAAGCGACGAGGATAGTCATGAGAAAAGCTCCTATGTATGGTTTTTAAGCGTGGTCGAATCATAGCCATTCGGCCTCTTGTGCGCTTGACCTATGTCACATTGCGACATCAGCTTAGCGGCGCGCCAAATAGACGCCGCCTACCGTCAGGGCCATGCCCCCTAGCGCCAGGCCCGACAAGGTGTTGCCAAACAAGCCCCAGGCAAACAGTGCGGTGCAGGGCGGCACCAAATAGAACAGGCTGGCCACATGAACCGCATTGCTGTGGCGTATCAGCCAGTTGAGCAGGCTGATGGCACCAATCGACAGCACCAGCACCAGCCAGCCCAGGGCAAAGAAAAGCTCGCCACTCCAATCGATGCGGGCGTGCTCGGTCAGCAAGGCGGCCACGCCGGTTAGCACCGTGGTTGGCAGGAACTGCGCGACTGCACCGCTGCGCCAGTCAAATACTGGGCAAAATTTCTTTTGGTACAGCGTGCCTGCGGTGATGGCTAGCAGTGCCACGACGGCTGGCACCAGGGCCTGTGCACCAAACTCCTGTCCCAGCTTGTCGGACAGCACCAGTGCCACACCGACCAGGCCCAGCAGCAAGCCCAGCCATTGGCGCAGCGTGACCGTGGCACCCAGAACCAGGCCGGCAGCGATAGCCGTCAGCAGGGGTTGCACACCGACCACCAGACTGGCCACGCTGGCCGGCAGTCCCAGGGAAATGGACATGAACACGCCGCCCAGGTACAGACCATGCACCAGCAGTCCGGCCACACCGATGTGCAGCCACTGCCTGCCACCTTGCGGCCAAGGTGCGCGGCTGACCAGCGCAATCCCGGTCATGCAGATCAGCACGGCAATGTAGCGGATCAGCAAAAAAGTCAGCGGCTGGATATGCGGCAATCCCAGACGCGCGCCGATAAAGCCGGTCGACCATAGCAGCACAAACACAAAAGGGAGGACGCGGCTGATGGAGAAGGAAGGGTTCATGGATGCGGGGGCAAAGGGATGCCTGAGCATACAGGGCAGTTATCGCGAGGCGGCACCGCTAAGTCCTGCGCGGGACACGCATAATTACCTCAAGCACTAGAAAGGCCGGCCATGTCCAGCACGCGATTTCCCACCCTGTTCGTCTCTCATGGCGGTGGCCCCTGGCCCTTTGTGGATGGCATGCGCGAAATGTTTGCCAAGACCGCGCAGGAGTTCGCGGCGTTGCCCGGGCGTCTGCCTGCGAGACCCAAGGCGGTGCTGGTGATCACCGGCCATTGGGAGGCGCCCGAGTTCAGCGTCTCCAGTTCCGACCATCCCCCCATGGATTACGACTACAGCGGCTTCCCGCCCCACACCTACCAGCTGCAATATCCGGCGCCTGGCTCACCGGCGCTGGCCGCCCGTGTGACCGAGCTGCTGGCCTCCGGCGGCATAAGCTGCCGCCAGGACGCTGCGCGCGGCTATGACCACGGCACCTTTGTGCCCCTGGGCCTGATGTACCCGAAGGCCGATGTGCCGATCGTTCTGCTCTCGATGAAGTCGGGCTATGACGCGGCCGAACACATCCGCGTCGGGCACCTGTTGTCACCCTTGCGCGACGAAGGCGTTCTGATCCTGGGCAGCGGCCTGACCTATCACAATATGCGTGGCTTTGGTAACCCAGCCTCTACCCCGGTTGCTGCGGCCTTTGAGAACTATCTGAACGATGCCGTGACCCAGCCCGACGCCAAGCTGCGCGAGACCCTGCTGGTGAACTGGGTGCAGGCACCCTTTGCGCGCCAGGCCCACCCGCGCGAAGACCATTTGATTCCGCTGATGGTGGTGGCCGGAGCCGCCGGTGCTGATCGGGGGCATCGCATTTTTGTCGACCATGTGATGAGCGTTGCCATGGCCAGCTACCAATTCGGCTAATTTGAACGATTAGTATGGCGCGACCTTTGTGTGGTTTGCGTCCAGTTTTTCTTAGCCACTCAGCACTGAAGGGAGAACAGGCAAAATATAATTTGCCTGTTCTCCCGCAATGTCGTTATTGCACATTGACAGCAATAGCTTACTACTGCGGTACAGCAATTGAGGTTGCTTTTGGAGTCACCTTGAACTCATAAGTGTCTGCTACGCGTTTGACATCCGTAATGCGGTAAACCTCACACGCGGGTGCCTCCAATCGATTGCTTTTGCGATTGGTCTCACACTTCATCACTGCGGCAGCATCCGCCAATTCCTGTGATGCCTGTTCAGTCACAAAGCCCCATGACCCTTTGTAGTCTTCCCAGCGGGAGTACGCAATTGACTTGATTGAATCGAAATGACGTAAGTGCTCTACAGCACTTAGAAAACTTATAGAACGCTTTTGTCCGACCAGATCTGGTGGTACAGGCAAAAGGGTCATTAGTGCCGGAATCTTGTTGTACACGTCTTGCGGTTTGCTGTAGTCAAAGGCCTTGATCGAGCCATCTTGGATTTGTTCAGACCAGGCGGTCAGTTTGTCGATTACTTCCTTTCTGGCTAACACAACTTTTAGTTGATCTTGTGTCCAGTCGCCGAGTCCTGTGTTACGGAATCCTAGCAAATCAGCATTCAAATATAAACTAACTGCGTAATAGCGCCCCCCTCCGCCTGCATTTGTCAGGGCAATTTTAAAAAAAGTTGTCGGGGTAGTGACAAGGTTAATGGTTACAGGATCAATAGTCATGCAGTTGTCCTGCATGCCTTTGCCCATATTTCGAATAACGAGGTGATCAGGAGAGCACGGCGATCCACCCCACGATCTGTTCGATCCAGCGGAAGTATTTGAGAAAATATTCTGCCTCGCTAACAGGTATCCGTTAAAAGAATAGTCCATGAGAATCGAACCCATTTTCACGGGATCAGATCCGCTCGATGTACTATTTTTTCCGCTTACGAATTTCCAGGGCCCCTCGTCGTTCCGTGTGGAACTTGACTGTCTGAATTCATAATAGTAGTGGAGCCCGGTGGGGCTTGTGGGGAACTCGGTACTCCGAGTTGTCCACAAACCCACGGGGCGGCGTTGGAACAAA
>TBL_comb47_HYPODRAFT_10000282_pt1 | contig 66586 bp, 37 predicted proteins | sample TroBogypolimnion_40_FD_10682 | JGI IMG/M metagenome (IMG submission 10682)
CGCGCTAACGCCGCTACCATCACGCCGCCGATGGTGGGTATCCCCGACACGGGCGTCAAACACGACCTGTACGGGAACGGTCTGGATCTCCCGCCAGCCACTGGCGTCGAGTCCCAGCTTGGGCCTGGAGCGGGCGAGACTTGGGTAGTAACTATTCAAAACATCAGCACTATTACCTGGAGTGATTTCGAATTGAACTTCCGCAATAATACTCCCTTCGGTGCAGCTTGCATGGTGTTTAATAAGGTCACGGTTACGGGAGGGTTCGGCGGCTCGCCAGGCTCGCCCGCCTCGTTTGACATCAGCGACTCAGGTCAGACGGCTGCCATTTTCAGCAGCGCAGGAGTAGCTCCGGGGGGATCGATTACATTGAGCATCTCCACCAAGAACTCTAGCCCTTTCCTCTTGGAGAATTACCACATCGGAGCCATGGCAACGCCCGAAGCCTCCTCCACTTTTGCCTTGCTCGGTCTAGGTGCCCTCAGCGTGCTGGTCTACGACCGGCGGCGGCGATTGGCGGAGTCATAGAGCATCCTGGCCACGCTTTACTGATCGTCCGGTGCCATAGAATGCAATTCTGGTTTCGTGACAGCCACCATTACCGTGGGTCCAGCCTCGCCACGCTGCTGGGCGCAGCCTTCGGGCTGGTTGGGGCCATTAGGCGCCGGTTGCAGAAGTGACTTGGCCGATCCCCTGACAATTATCCAGGGGCACGGCCTAAGCCGGTGCCCCTTCCTCTCTGTGCTCTGAGCTCTCTCTTGCCAAAGCGAAGCTGCAATCGGCGGAAACTCCCACATGGGGCTCCGATTTCGTCAGGGGTAGCCTGCATCGCCTCGCTCGTGTGACCGCAAGCACCTTGGCCAGCCGGACCGAGAGATCGGGCATCCGCCGCCAAAGACCTCATCCTGTCAATCCTGTTCATCCTGTCCTTATTCGGCCCGGCTTACGGATCGGATTCACAGGATAAGCCGGGTGGGTAACATACCAGCGTCTATGAAAAGGCCGCTGCTGATGGTGGGGGTGCTGTTTGTGGCGGGCATCCTCGTGGGCGGTTCCGCCCGGATTCCGGTAGGGTGGGTACTGGCGGCGGCCTTCACGTCCGTGCTGGCGGCGGTGGTTTGGCCGCGGGGGCGCGCCGTCCTGCTCGGGGCGGGGATCGTCCTGGCCGGTTGGACGGACCAGGCGCTGCATACCCAGGTGCTATCGCCGAAGGACCTCCGGCGGATCTTGGGTGGCGAACCCGCGCTCGGTTCCATCCGTGGCATCGTCCGCGAAACGCCGACACTGCGGGTCTTTATCCACGATGAACGGGAGTCGTGGCGGGCAATGGCGCGGATCGAGGTTTCCGCCCTCAGCACCAATCACCAAGCCTGGCAGCCCGCCTGCGGCTGCGTTGCGGTCACCACGCCCGGGACGCTCACCAATTGCTTTGGCGGCCAGGAGGTCGAGATCACCGGCGTCATTGCCCCGCCTCGGATTGCGTCGGCGGAAGGCAACTTCGATTACCGGGCCTATCTGAAACAACTCGGGGTCTATTACCATCTGCGGGCTGGATCGGAGCTGGACTGGCGGATGATCGCGTCCCCTGCCCGGCCGCCCTTGGCGGATCGATTTCGTGCCTGGGCCCGCCGGGCCTTGGCCGCGGGACTCCCCATCGAGGACGAGTCCCTGAGGCTCGAATGGGCGCTAGCGCTCGGGTGGAAGACGGGCCTGACGGACCCGGTGGCCGACCCCTTCATGAAAGCAGCGACGTACCACATTTTCGCCGTCGATGGGCTGCGGATGGCCATCGTCTTTGGGATCTTTTTCAGCTTGTTCCGCGCCCTACGGGTGCCCCGACCAGCTTGCGCCCTGGTGCTGGTGCCCCTCATCTGGTTCTATGTGGCGCTGACCGGTTGGCCGGCGTCGGCCATTCGGGCGACGATCATGCTGACGGTGGTGATTGGAGGTTGGGTGCTGAAACGTCCGCCGGACCTGCTGAACTCGCTCTTTGCGGCGGCACTGACCATTCTTATATGGGAACCCCAACAAATCTCCCAGGCGGGCTTTCAACTTTCGTTCCTGGTGGTGCTCTCCATGATCCTCATCCTGCCGCCCTTGCGTCGGCTGGGCGAACGCCTGACGGCGCCCGACCCGCTGCTGCCCCAGGACTTGCACCCGCGCTGGCGGCGGACTTTTCGCGTGCCGTTGCGGTGGCTGGGCGATCTGTGCTGCAGTTCGTTCGCCGCCTGGGTGGGGTCACTGCCGCTGGTCGCCTACTATTTTCACCTCGTTACCCCCGTAAGCACTCCGGCCAACCTGGTCGCCGTGCCGCTCTGCGGGCTGGTGCTCATGAGCAACCTGTCGAGCCTGTTGCTCTCAGGGTGGTTCCCGGCGGCCGCCGAACTGTTCAACCATGCCGGTTGGTTTCTGATGGAAGGCATCCGGGTAAGCAGTCACTGGTTTGCCGGCTGGCCCGGGGCCTGGCGTTATGCCGCCGCTCCGAGTCTTTTCAGTACCGCGCTGTTTTATGCCGTGCTGCTGGCATTGACCACCGGGTGGCTGCTCCGTCCAGAAGGTCGCCGCTGGAAGTTCGCCCTGCTCACCTGTGCTCTCACCGGCTGGATCGGGCAGTGCTGGTGGCACGTTGCTGCCGTCCGTATCACGATCCTCCCTCTGAGCGGCGGGCACGGTGAATTCTGCCGGACGGCTTACGGGCACGGTAATTGGCTGGTGGATAGCGGGAGCACCAACGCCTTCCAGTTACTCACCAAGCCGTTCCTGGAGGGCCAAGGGGTGAACCGGCTCGACGGACTGGCATTGACGCATGGCGATGTGCGGCATGTCGGCGGCGCGGAACTAATGGCCCGGATCTTCCCCCCCCGCCAGGTGTACGTCAGTCCCGTTCGCTTTCGTTCGCCGGCCTATCGCCGCGCGGTCGAAGCCTTCAAGACCCCGACGAATTGGCTACACACCGTCCAGGAGGGCGATGCCGTCGGTCCCTGGCGGGTGCTGTACCCCAGGCCCGACGACCGATTTGCGCAGGCGGACGACAACGCGCTGGTGTTGTTGGGAACATTCCCCGCAGCTCGGGTGCTGCTGGTTTCGGACCTCGGCCGTCCGGGGCAAAACGCCCTGATAGAACGAACCAATAATCTGCGAGCTGACCTCGTGGTAACGGGCATTCCCTCTGCCTCCGAAGCGCTCGGCGAGAGTTTTCTAGACGCGGTAAGGCCCAAGGTGATTATCGTGGCCGACTCGGAATATCCGTCTATGGAACGTGCTCGGCCGGAACTCCGAGAGCGCCTGGAGCAGCGAGGCATTCCGGTCCTTTATACCCGCGTCTCCGGGGCGATAACGATTGAGCTGCGCGGGAGACGATGCGCGCTCCGGGCCATGGATGGCACACGGGTTTCGTTTGAGGCGGGAGAGTTACAGACAGAAAAATGATAACCGAAGGGGATGGGTTGAGGCCGACCGGCAAGTCCTGTCTCATTGTTCGGTCTCCGATGCTTCCGTCTAAGCGTCTTCGATCCCGACAAGGCACGACCGCGAGAACCGCGCTCCCGCGCGGGCCGGGCGGAATTAGAATGACAACGCCAACGGGATCCGGTTTGCTGGGGCGCATGAATCGAAGGTCATTTTTCAGGGCCGGGGCGGGCTTGAGCGCGTTGACATTGGTGGCTCCGGCATGGAGCGCCGAGGCACCGACTCGGGCGACAGTGCTGGCCACGTTGCGGAAAGGCCACCCGCGGCTCCTGGCGTCCGCCGCCGACCTGGCCGCGCTGAAGGAGCGGATCGCGGCGGACCCGCTGCTGCAAGGGTGGCAGAAGAAACTGGACGGGGAGGCGCGCAAGCTGCTGACCGCCGCGCCCTCGCGTTACGAAATCCCGGACGGTTTGCGTCTGCTCACGACCAGCCGGAGGGTGGTCAGCCGGGTGTATACGCTGGGTTTAATGTACCGGCTGGAAGGCAAGGAAGAATACGCCAAACGGGCCTGGCAGGAACTGGCCGCCGCAGCCGAGTTTCAGGACTGGAATCCGCGCCACTTTCTGGACACCGCCGAGATGACGCATGCCTTCGCCATCGGTTACGATTGGCTCTACGAGGTTTGGACGCCGGAGCAACGATCGATCTTGCGCCGGGCGATCGTCGAAAAGGGATTCCAACCGGCCCTCAAGCTGTATCGGCCCGGCACGGGCTGGACCAAGGCCAAGCACAACTGGAACCAGGTCTGCAACGGCGGCCTGGCACTCGGGGCGCTGGCCATTGGGGACGAAGAACCGGAGCCGGCGGCGGAGATCTTGGCGGCCGCGGTCAAATCGGTGCAGCTCGCCATGGCAGAGTTCGCGCCGGATGGCGCTTGGAAAGAAGGGCCCGGTTATTGGGATTACGCGACGGCCTACAACGTGGTGTTGCTAGCGGGTTTGGATAGTGCCCTGGGTTCGGATTTCGGGTTATCGAAGCTGCCGGCATTCGACCAGACGGGCCTGTTTCCCCTCTACTTTACGGGTCCGATCGGGAGGACGTTCAACTATGCGGACGCCCACGAAGGCGGGGTGCGCTCTCCGCAGCGTTTCTGGCTGTCCCGGCGATTCAACCAACCGGTGGTGGCGTGGTCGCAACGCCAGGTTGCCGCACCCGCTCCGCAGGATCTCCTCTGGTACGACCCACGCGGTGAAGGCCCCAAGGCTTCCGGCCTGCCACTGGACCGGTACTTTCGCGAGGCGGAGGTTGCCGTGCTGCGTTCGGAGTGGGAGAATGCGCAGGCGCTGTTCGTGGGGTTCAAGGCCGGAGATAACAAGGCCAATCACAGCCATTTGGACCTGGGGAGCTTCGTGTTCGACGCGCTCGGGGAGCGCTGGGGGGTGGACCTGGGTTCGGACAATTACAATATGCCAGCCTATTTTGGCGGCAAGCGCTGGACTTACTACCGCCTGCGCGCCGAAGGACACAACACGCTGGTCCTCAATCCCGGGGAGGGCCCGGATCAAGTCCCTTCGGCGGCCACGCGCATCACCCGGTTCCAATCCCAGCCTGGAAACGCCTTTGCCATAGCGGACCTCACGCCCGCCTATGAGAAAACCGCCACGAAAGTCTGGCGCGGCATCCGCCTCCTGGATCGCAACCAGGTGTTAGTCCAGGACGAGCTTCAAGCGGCGGCGGCCGTCGAGGCGTGGTGGTTTTTCCACACCCCCGCGGCCGTGGCGATCGACGGCAATGGACAGGGGGCCACGCTGAGCCAGGGAGGCCGCAGTCTGCGCGTCGAGCTGCTGTCACCGGTCGCCGCCAAGTTCCAAGTCCTGGAGGCGGAACCGCTACCGGGCTGCCCCAATCCGCCCGAGCAGGCCAAGAACAAGGGCATTCGAAAACTGGCCATCCACCTGGCGGGCGTTACCGACGTGCGGATCGCAGTCCGTCTGGCGCCGTTGACCGCGGGGAGCGAAGTGCCCTTGCCGCCGTCGATCACGGAACTAGCAAGCTGGTAGGGCCTGCGGGTTTAGATTGGCAAAGGCGGGGAATTCTTGTTTGCTTGAGGGATGAGCCGTAGGTCAGTCTTAATCCTCAGGCCACTCCTGAGGTCGATCCACCTTGCGACGATCACCCTCCTGGCTGCGTCCCCTTTCGCCCGCGGCGCCGCAACGGCAGTGGAAACCGCGGTGCCAGGCATCGAAACCGCCGCTTTTCGCCTGAGCCTCACGCCACAGGGCCGTTGCGAGATCCGCGACCGAAAGGCCAAGGTCACCTGGGCGCCCGCCGACGGTCACATCCGTTTTGGCACGGTCACGCTCAACGCGGCGGGGCAGACGCGGCGGGTCGATCTGACCAACTGTGTGGTGCAGGTTTCGGGCAATGAACTGACGGCCTCGTTTCACGTTTTCCCGGCCGCCCCCACCACGGTGCTGCGGGTCCGCGCCCGGGCGTTGGACGAAAAGACATTGGAGATCTCGTACCAGGAAGACCACGAAATGGAGGTGGTCAACCTCACCCTGCTCGAGGATGTCCTCGGGGTGACGCGCGAAGGGAAAGGCTACGTGGTGGTGCCGGTGAGGGAAGGGTTGATGGTGCCCGCAGACAGTGGCCTGGGGTTCAGCCATCGGTTCGATTCGTATGCCTACGAAGGCTGCCACATGCTGATGCTCGGGGCGGTGCAGGAGGGCGCCGCGGCGCTCGTCACCTGGGATGATCCGTACACGGCGGCGGAGCTCAATAGCATCGTGCATGAGCGCGGTTCCACTTCCCNCAGTGCCGAGGCGAACTCCACCACCGTTTCGGCTTCGGTCTCGCAGCAGCGGGTTACACCCAGCCTCGTGCTCTCGAAATCCGGCCGCAGCTTTCGCATCCAGTTCCTGGGCCGGGGCGACTACGTCTCGATCGGGACCGCCTACCGAGAGGTTGCGCGCTGCAAAGGCTGGTTGGTCACCTGGGACGAGAAGCTTAAGACCGACCCGGAGCGGGGCAAATTGTTCGGCGCCGCGAACATCAAGCTCTGGAGCACCCTGGACCGGCGGATGAACGAAGCGAGCACCCAGGAGGAATCGGTGCGGGTCAACTGGACCTTTGCGGAAGCGGCCGAAGTGGCGGAGCACCTCAAGCGCGACCTGAAACTCGATCGCGTGCTCTTCACCATGGGTGGGTGGATCCATCGCGGCTATGACAACCAGCATCCGGATATTCTGCCCACCGCCCCCGAATGCGGCGGAGATGCCGCCTTCGCCGACTGCGCCCGACGGGTCCGGGATCTTGGCTACCTGTTCTGCCTCCACGACAATTACCAGGACATCTACCGCGACTCACCCTCCTGGGATGAGAAATGGGTGATGAAAACCGCGGACGGAAAGCTCGCTCGCGGTGGACACTGGGCCGGAGGGATGGCCTATCTCACCTGCTCCAAACCAGCGGTCGAGCTGGCCCGGCGTCCCCAGAACCTGGAGGCGGTGCGCCAACTCTCGCGCGCCAACGCTTACTTCATCGACACCACTTATGCGGCCGGTCTCCAGGAATGCTTCGACCCCGCCCACCCGCTGACGCGATCCGACGATATGCGGGCCAAACAAGAGCTCTCCGATTACGCCCGACAGGTGTTCGGCGTTTTCGGCAGCGAGTGCGGACGGGAATGGGCCATCCCGCACAGCGATTTTTTCGAGGGCCTGACCGGGGTTAGCGGGGGTTATTATCATGACGCCAAACTGGCCGCCAGCCTCGGGGCGGCGGTGGTGCCGTTGTTCGATCTGGTGTATCGGGATTGTATCGCGATGTACGGCAAATACGGGTACAACCCCCGCCAGGCCGCCAGTTATGTGCTGCACCATGTAAGTCTCGGACGTCCGTTGAATTACCATTCTATTCCGAGTCATCGCTACTGGAAGCAGGGGCCGGGGCAACGCGGCGCGGAGGAGTCCGCCGCGCTTTTAGGCACAGGCGAGGGTGCCGCCCTCTTCACGCGGGCCGACGGGGGGTGGGCGGAGGGCCTGCACCCGATGGACCGGTTCATCAAGAACACCTGCGAGGTGCTGTGCCCGCTCAACGAAATGACCGCGCGTCTCCGGATGACCCGCCACGAATTCCTTACCCCCGATCGCAAGGTCCAGCGGACGGTCTTCGGAGACGGGGTGAAAGCGGTTGAAGTGGTAATCAACGAAGGCAACGCCCCCTACACATGCAACTCCAAGCTGGGAGGGCGTGTGGATTTGCCCCCTTACGGGCTGCTGGTCGACTCGGCGTCCTTTGTGGCCTTCCACGCTTCGAACTGGAATGGGATCGCGTATGCTTCGCCTCCGCTGTTTACGCTGCGGAGCCTGGATGGGCACCCCCTCGCCAAGTCCCATAAAACCCGGGTCTTCCACGGCTTCGGGAGCGATCAAATCCGGGTGGGCCAGGTCATCCGGACAGTGCCCAAAGAGGGAGAGTTTTGAACCCTTGAGTTTGGTGTTGAGCCACCGAGGCGGAACGTGCCAGGGTAACAATCCGGCGAGCCAGACCGGCCGGAAATATCCGAATTGTCCCGGGATGCTCCTGGCGTTGCTGGCGGTGGCGCTGCTCGCCATCCGTCCACAAGCCGGCGGTCAGCCCCCCGAAGGCTTCCTGCTCACCAACGAGATCCGGAACGCCCGCGCCCAACTGCAATGGCAACGGCCCGGGCTGCCCTCGGCCGAACTCGACCACCTGGCTGAATTCATCGGCCGGTCGAACCACATCGCCAAGGCCATCGGGTCCGCTTTTCGGGCGAACGATCTGACCAATGCCACCCGGTTGCTCGAACAGTTCCCGGGCCGGCTGGACGACGTGCGGGATTTCGGACAACCGCTCCTTTACCGTGCCGCGATGGGGGGCAACGACGCGCAGCTCAGCTTCCTCCTGGAGCACCAGGCCAATCCCGACCTGCCGGCGCCGCAGGGCGAGACGCCGCTTACCGCCGCTATCAATGCTCGCCATTGGTGGGGCGCGCTGCGCCTGGTACTGGCGGGGGCATCGGTTTCCGACACCAACGCTCTGAGCCAGCCTCCGCTGGCGCTACTGCTCAACGGATGGTGGTCGGGCTCCAATAAGGACGACCAAGCCTCGCTGGTGGAGGCGATGCTGGATCATGGCGCGGACCCGTTCGCACCGAGTTCGCCAGGCAATCCCCGATCCATCCTGGAACAGGCCCTAATCCGGGGCCACGAAGACCTGGCCGAACAGTTGTTGACCAACCGTCCGAGCCCCAAACGGCTCACGCCCCAGGGCGACACCGCCATCCACCTGGCAGCCCGGTGGGGTCTGACCAATGCGATTGATCTCCTCCTGAAGGCCGGGTTCTCGCCCGAGGAGACCAATGCCGACGGCCTGACGCCCCTCCAGTGCATCGCCGACTCGGTTGAGGAGGCAACGGGACCGATGGGCCAGAGGGTCATGGGCCAGAGGTCCATCATCATCCGATCCGCCTGGAATAGCACACCCTCCCCAACCATGGGGGACGTGGCAACGTTCCTCTTGGGCCGCGGGGCCAGGTTAGACGTCTTTTGCGCCGCCGGGCTGGGGCGGACTAATGAACTGGCGGCCATGCTCAGGGTGAATCCAGCCCTGGCCAACGCGCGGGACGGTCTGGGCCGCACGCCACTTCATTACGCCAGCGCCACGCAACCCCGCCTCAAGGGAACGAGCGGTATGGCCACTCCCCCGAACCCGCCATCCACGCGGACGAATCCGATCAGCACGGCGGTGATCCTGCTGGGTGCGGGCGCTAACCCGGCCGCGGCCACTATCAAACCCGTGCCGTCGCTACACCGTGACCCAGGCGCGATGCCCGCAGGCGCGACCCCGCTCCACCTGGCCGCCTTGAGGGGGGACGAAGAGGTGATCCAGGCGCTACTCGCGGCCGGAGCTCCCGTCGCCGTCTCTGATGCGGTAGGCGACACCGCATTGCATCTGGCCGCGCACTCCTGGCTCACGAACTGCACCGTCCGCTTGCTCGCTGCCCAGGCCCCAATGGATGTCACCAACCGCGCGAACCGGACCCCGCTCCGGGTCGCGGTTGAGTGGCGTAGCAGCGCCAACACGCAGATCCTCCTGAAGGCCGGTGCCCGACCGGGACTCGGCCTGGGCCAGGATACGCTCGTGCACCTGGCGGCGGAGAACGGCGATATCCCCACGCTGACCGTGCTCCTGGCGCATCGCCAGCCATTGGAGGCCAGAGACAAGACCGGTGCCACCCCCTTCCTCCGTGCCGCCACAACGCACCAGCGGGATGTCCTGGAATGGCTCCGTTCCAAGGGTGCGGACGTCAACGCTACCGACCTGCGCCGCAACACGGCCATGCACCTGCTGGCCCCGCAGCAAAACGACGAGGTTTTCCACCCGGTCGATCAAAGGTGGTGGGCCCGGTGGATGCAACGGTCGTTTTCTGGGCCCGGCCTCGCCAGCAAGGCGCTCAGCCTCCTCATCAATGCCAAGATCGTTCCACCACCGCCCCCACCGAGGTGGACCAATACCAGCCTCACAGTTTGGCTCCTGGCCCATGGCGGCAGAGCGGACCTGACCAACGCTCTCGGCGAAACCCCGCTCCACCTCCTCTGCGGCGAGTCCTGGGCGAGCTTTGACAACCCCGCCACGTCCAACCGACTTGCCATTTTGTTAGGGGCGGACCCGCGCCTGGACCGAGTCGACAGGAAGGGGCGGACGCCTTTGCAGATCGCCCTCACCAACCTGGCCCCGGAGTTGGTCTCGTGGCTCCTTACCCGGTCGGGAAGTGTGGACACATTCCGCGACGCGAAAGGCCGCACGTTCCTCCACGAGGCGGTCGCCAATTCTGATGTCTCCAACCTCCAGCGCTCCGGGGATATGATCCGGATGCTCCTCAACCGCCACGCCAACCCAGATGTCCAGGATACGGAAGGTTTGACGCCCCTCCACTTGGCGATGCGAGGGTTTGTGAGTAACCTGGGGCTCCCGGTGCACGACGTGGTATCTCTGCTGCTCACCAACGGTGCCAATCCCAACCTGCCGGCCAAGGATGGCCGCACGCCATTGCACCTGCTGGCCGCGAGCTACGACCCCAGGGCACATCCGGGAGACCGAATCGGACCGTTATTGTTGAGCAGCCACTGCGACTTTGCCGCGCGGGATCGCTCAGGGCAAACCCCGGTCCACGGGTGGGCGTCGAATCTTGACACCGGTTGCGGGGCTTGCGCCGCTTTCTTTCGGAGCGTCCTGACCAACCTCAGCCTGGTCAATCTGACCAACGCAGCCGGCGACACGCCGTTGCACCTGGCCGCCCGAGCCCGGCGGGACCAGACCTGCTCGATCCTGCTGGCGGCGGGGGCAGACCCGGCACGGCGAAACGCCCGGGGCGAAACGGTCTACCGTTTGGCAGCCTTAAACGACTGGGTTTACCCTCAACCCAACGGCGCGACGCCCCGCAGTGGGCCCCAGGGCTTCTTCAACTCGCTGTTCAGCCGCGACGAGTCCGCATTCGGGCGTTGGTTGGACGCCGATCCCACCGTTTGCAACCTCACGAACGGCAATGGCCTGACACCGCTGATGGCCGCGACAGAGCGTAACCTTACCCCGACGAGCGACCGACTGTTGGCCCTGGGTGCGACGGTCGACTTGCTCTCGGCGATGCGCCTGGGCCGATGGGATGACTTTGAAAAGGAACTCGCCAAAACCAAGGGCCAGATCCTATCCGATTGGCTCTTCGAGTCCGCAGCTCGCCGAAATCCCAGAGCACTCAAAGAACTCGCCGGCGCCGGGGGTGACCTTCACGCGGTGGACAGCGATGGACACTCCTTGGTGTATCGCGCCTCGGCGAGCGGCGAAATCGGATTGACTGAATGGCTGCGAGACCATGGCTGCGCCGAGACGATATTCGACGCCCTCGCCCGCCGGGATCGCGCCGCGGTGGAGTCATTCCTCCGGATGGCCCCCTTGAGCCTGGCCACAACCAACCGAAATGGGATCAGCCCATTGCTGAGCGCGGCGATCTCGGCCAATGATGAGTTAGTCTCACTGCTCTTGGAGCGCGGGGCCAAGACGACCGACCGCACCGGCGGCGGTTGGTCCCTCCTGCATATCAGCGCCGCCAAGAACTCGCTAGCGTTGGGCCGGCGGATGCTGCAGGCGGGGCTGGACCCCAATGAGATAGCCCTGGGCGGCCTTGGCCCATTGCATTTGGCCGCCGCATACGGGCACAGCGAGTTCGCAGAAATGCTGATCGAGAACGGCGCGAACCCAAGCCTCAGGCCGCCCGAGGACGCGCGTTGGTCGGGGTACACGCCCCTCCATTGGGCTGCAACCAAGGGCCATGCGGCCACCGTGAGGGTGTTGCTCGCCCATGGCGCCGACCCGACCGTGCCCAACCGAGCCGGCCAAACCCCGGCCATGCACCTCAGGGGCATCCCCTTCAGGACTTCCTGGGGATTCCTGGCTCCCCCGGGGCTACAACCTGCGTTCAGCGTGCTGTCGGATGAGGCGACCCGACAAGAGATCCTCGCGCTCCTCGATTCCGCGGCTCCGAAGGCGGGCCAGTAGCGGCTTTTTAGGCCCTTTGGCCCGGAGCAGCCCGCCACGTCGATGGCCCCACTCCTCGGCCTCGCCTCGGGCGGGCGAGCTTTTCACTGGCTCCGGAAACCGCGAGGTGTTATGGTTTTCCACGATGGTAACACTTGAAGCCAGTCGGCTCTTTAGCCAACTCAACCGGCAGGAATTAGCCACCCTCCGACAGATTGTCAGGGAGCAAAGCTATGCGCGGGACCAAGAGATCTTCAAGGAAGGAGCCGAAGGCGACGGTCTTTACGTGCTCAAGGAAGGACTGGTCGAGATCTCCGCCCTGATTGGGCCCGGTCAGCGGCGGGTGTTTTCAAAGATCCCGCCCGGGGACATCTTCGGGGAAATGGCCGTGCTTGATGACAAGCCACGGTCAGCTTCCGCCATTGCCGTTGAACCCACGCTGGTTTATTTCCTGCCCCGGAATGAGTTTCTCCATTTAATGGACCAATCGCCGGGGATGGCGCGTTGCGCGTTGCGGGAGATCAGCCGGCGACTCCGTGAGTTTGACCACCAGTACCTGCGCGAGGTGTTCCAGGCAGAAGGTCTGGCGGCCATCGGGAGGTTCGCCGGCTCCGTCGTGCATGATTTGAGAAACCCGGTTCATCTCATCGGCCTGGCGACTGAGACCTTTTGCATGGCCAGCAGCACTCCCGAGACCCGCCAGCGAGCCAAAGAGATCATTCGACAACAGATCGAAAACATCAAAGAACTGGTGGACGAAATCCTCGCCGTGAGCCAAGGGTCACCCTCGGACATCGTGCTGAGCCCGGGCAGTTATGCCACGTTCCTCACCGAACTCTTCGACGAGGTGCGTTCCTCGCCGACACTGCGATCGGCCAAGCTTGAATTCCAAAGCCCCCCGCCTGAGGCATTAGTGCATGTTAACCCGCGGCGGCTCAGGCGGGTCTTCCTAAACCTCCTCCAGAACGCGGCCACCGTCACCCCTGAGGAAGGGGTCATCTCCCTTCGTTTTCACGTCACCAGCACGGAGGTCGTTTCGGAAATCAAGGACAGCGGTCCAGGCATCGCGCCCGAAGTCGCTGACCATCTCTTTTCGGCCTTCGCCAGCTACGGAAAGTTGCATGGCACGGGCTTGGGTTTGTTTATCTGCAAACGCATCATCGATGAGCATCATGGCTGGATCTCCGCCCGCAACGAGCCAGGCGGTGGCGCCGTGTTCGCCTTCGGACTGCCCTTGGCCAAGCCGGAAGCGATCCAGGCGACGGGAATGAGCGGCAAGTAGTCAGAAACTCGCTCAACCCGATCTGGGCAACTCCACGACCGGCGAAAAGGAAGGCTGAGAGGTTATGTCGAGGGGCTCCAGAGTTCTGCCGAACCCCTGCAACCGGAGGCCGATTTGACCCTCCATCCCACGCGAGGCCACTAAGACATCTCGGAACGGATGGACACTGCCAGCCACCCCTGCTAAGCTGAGCCCGATTTTTTAATCTGAAGATTATGGACACGAACAAAAGTGAATCTCGCGCGCCTGCCGAGGGCGCTGTGGCGCCGTCTGATTTTATTCGCGACATCGTTGCGGCTCATGTCCAGGAGAACCGGTACCCCCGCATCCAGACCCGCTTTCCGCCGGAACCCAACGGCTATCTCCACATCGGGCATGCGAAGTCGATCTGCCTGAATTTTGGCATCGCCCGTGAGTTCAGCGGTGTGTGCAACCTCCGGATGGACGATACGAATCCCACCAAAGAGGATGTCGAGTATGTGGACTCCATCACGGAGGACGTCAAGTGGCTGATCAGCGGTTGGGCCGACGACCGGTTGGGTCTCAAACCCAAAGGCGCCACACCCCAGGCGCAAGCGGTCAACGGCACCCGTGATTTCTTCTTTCCCCCGGCCGTGAACCCCCAACCGGCTGTGGCCTTCGAGCCATTTTACGCCTCGGACTATTTTGATCAGATTTACGAGTACGCACTGCAACTCATCCGCCAGGGGTTGGCGTATGTGTGCGACCTTTCGCCCCAGGACACCGACACGTACCGTGGTTCCCCGGATCGCGCCGGGCAGGACAGCCCCTTCCGAGACCGCTCGGTAGCGGAGAGCCTCGACCTGTTTGTCCGCATGAAAAACGGTGAGTTTCCGGACGGCACTCGCACGCTCCGTGCCCGGATTGACATGGCGTCGCCCAACGTCTGGCTGCGCGACCCCGTCCTTTACCGCATCCGCCACTCGGAACATCACCATACCGGGGACAAGTGGTGCATCTACCCGATGTACGATTTCGCCCATTGCCTGAGTGACTATATCGAGGGGATCACGCACTCGATCTGCACGCTCGAGTTCGAGGTGCACCGCCCCCTTTACGACTGGATTCTGGAGAAACTGAACCTGCCCCGTCCCCTGCCCCACCAATACGAATTTGCCCGGTTGAGCCTCGGCTACACCGTGATGAGCAAGCGCAAGCTCATGCAACTGGTCAACGAGCACTTGGTGGCCGGCTGGGACGACCCGCGCATGCCGACCATCAGCGGTTTGCGCCGGCGTGGCGTCACCCCGGATGCCTTGCGCGATTTCGCCTACAATATCGGCATCACCAAGTACAACGGCATCACCGATGTCGCCGTGCTGGAATACTGCATCCGTGAGGATCTGAACCGGCGCGCCCTTCGGCGACTGGCCGTGCTCCACCCCATCAAGGTGGTCATCACCAACCTCCCGGAGGGGCATCTCGAGCAACTCGACGCCATAAACAATCCTGAGGACCCCGCCGCCGGCTCACGGAAGTTGCCCTTCAGCCGGGTGCTCTATATTGAGCGGGAGGACTTTCTCGAAACGCCGCCACCCAAGTATTTCCGGCTGCGTCCAGGCGGTGAGGTCCGGCTCAAGTACGCCTACATCATCAAATGCGACGAGGTGGTCAAGAACGCCGGAGGCGAGATCGTGGAACTCCGTTGTACGGCCGACCTCGGGAGCAAGACGGGAGGTCCAACCTCCAGCCGAAAAGTCAAGGGCACCATCCATTGGGTGAGCGCGGCTCACGCGATCGACGTCGAGACGCGACTCTATGACCGCCTGTTTACCGTGCCCGAACCCGACGCTGACGGGGACTTCAAGCAGTATCTGAACCCGCACTCGCTGGAGACCCTTACCGCCAAGTGCGAGCCGAGCCTCCTGGAGGCACAACCCGACCTCCGTTACCAGTTCGAGCGACTAGGCTATTTCGCCCTCGATAAGGACAGCGTCACGGAGAGGATCGTGCTGAACCGGACGATTACCCTGAAAGACTCCTGGGCCAAAGCCGGCCAACCGCGCTAGCGCGGGTTCAGGAGGTTCGCGCCCATGAGCCCGATGATCGCCAGAAGTTGACGGACGGCGTCGGGTCCGATTTCTCCACTGCACCAGCACTGTGGTTAACCGAAAGGCCGCGGGTTGCCTTCAGTTAGGGCGCGGGTTTCTCGTAGAGCTTGCCTCCAACGCGCAAGGCGGCGCGATTGCGTTGTTCCTGAGCCTGTCGAGCCAGGTATTTCTGCTCGCGCCATTGGTCAGTTTCGCAGGGGGTGAACCCCGGACTGTCGGCTTCGGGCCTGGCAACCAGGGCTTCACGGCCGGCACCGATGATGGCGAGGGCTTCTTGGTATAGGGGGCCGCTCTGGTCAGAAAACCGCGCGAGACACGGGCTGAGTTCGGGGCGATCAAAGGTGATTTGCGGGCCACGGTTCTCGGCATGGTTGGCTAACCGGCGCAACGGGACGGCGGTGAGTTCCTCCAGGCGGTCCAGTTGTTTATCGTCCAGCGGCGAGCGTCCGGCGAGGTTATCCGGATGGGCGCTAGCGAAGGTGGGATAGTAAGGCGCGTTGAGGTCGATCCAGGTCACGATGCGGTCGAACTCTTCAGGCGTTAGTTTGTTCCGGTAATTCTTGAGCAACACCTGACCCAGTTTGCTGGCGTGCGATCCCCAGGACCGGGCGGGCTGTATCTCCGGGGGACCGGCACCCACCACGGATAGGAACTTCCGCCGCCACAGCTCATTGTAGGCCGTGTTGAAGACCAGGTCGCGGTCAGAGGCCAGGTTCATGAACTTGCCGGGTTCCTTGCCATAGTCGTGGCAACTCACGCAGTGCCGGTCAAATACCGGTTGAACGTCACCGAGAAAGCTGAACTCGTGTGGCGGGCCGTGCCAGCCGGTGAGCTGGCTGGNAGGGCGTTGCAGCGCCAGCACCTTGGCGCCCAGCGATGGAGGGGCGGCGCGCCGTTCGTCGTGGCAACCAATGCAACTGGAGTGCTCCCCGGATTGCACCATGGTGCCGCTCCGCATAGACTGAATCATCATCCCGTTCTCATCGAGCAGTTGGAAATAGACGAAGGTCTCACTCGGCACCTCAAAGTAGGCGGAACCGTCGGCTTCCACCGGCACGGTACCGAGGATGCGTTTGTTGCCGAAATCGTTCCAATTCATGGCCGGTCCTTCTATGCCCTGGCCGCCCCAAACCGTGGCGGTCCAGAACCGTTTCTCGGGCGACTCCACCACTCGGAGCGATTTGACGTCACCGCGTTTCACGCCGGCCATGTGGGTGCCCTGGTAGACATCCTGGACGTAAAAGGTCCCGGGATGGCCCTCGAAATCGCGGCGTAGAGGGATGACCGCTGGGCGTCGGCGGGGACCCAGCGGCATCGGGTTGAAACAGCCCGGCGCCTCCGCATGGAGCTGGATCTCGTTCCCAAAGACATCGAGGAGATAAAGGCCCATTTGCTCGCCCTGGCCGGTCATGCGCGAGGCCAGGAAATACTTGTCGCTCAGCGGAAAGGGATCCTCGTACTTGAAGCGGATCGCGGTAAAGGCATCGAACAACTGCCAACCGGCTTGTTTCACCAGGTTGGTGGCCTCGGCGGGCCAGGTGCGGAGGACTGCCGTGGGCCCGTCCAGGGAACGCTGGCGATCGAGGATGGCCAGCGCGCCCCACGGGCGATCGTGACAGGAACCGAACACACAGATGGCTTGTTCCGTGCCCGGGATGATTCGCGCCTCGAGGACGGCCCCGGGGGCGGCCTTGTTATTACCCCAATAGACGGCGTGGCTGGTGCCGTCGGGGTTGCAGGTCCAAAGCGCTTGGGCGTCCCCGAAATTCCGATCCACATATTCCCAACGATCGTAGAGGATTCGGCCATCCGGCATGAGCGAACCATGCCCCTCGAACAGCGTGCTCTTGCCGATCTGGTGGATGTTGGCGCCGTCAGCGTCCATGACATAGAGGTTCGCCATGATATGACGGTTGCAGGCGCAGTATTTGGGCTCGCGGGTCGAAGAGAAAGCAATGCGGTCGTCCGGCAGGTAGAGCGGATCGAGGTCGTCCACATCCTTGGCAAAAGTGAGTTGGCGCAGCCCCGAGCCGTCGGCGTTGACTTCGTAGAGGTGGTAACTATCCGCCGAACTGGTTCGCATCGAGAACAGGATCTTGCCCCCGGAAAAGTGTACATCCGGGTCGCGGATCACCCCCTGCGGAATCTCCAGCAACGTTCGCACGGTACCGCCAGCGGCGAAGTCGATCGCCTTGAGTGCGCCGCCTGGTGAAAAGGCACCATCGTTGTACTCATGTTGGGCAGCGGGGAAAAAGGTGGCGGTGTTGTGGTGATCCGGGCGGTATTGGTTGCGAACCACAAACAGGATGGGCTGCCGGCTGACCAGGGGGTTGGCCAGAAGGGCGGCGCGTTGCTGTGACTCAAGCTGATCCTGCCGGGACTGGGACAATGGAGGATTGGTCCCGTCGGCCATAGGGCTGCGCCGTGGTGGCTCCAATCGTTCGATCGTGTCCAGGAATGCCTGACCGCAAGGGTAACGATCGCCCTCGGTGGCGATCAGGTCATGGATCGCCGCAAGGGTTGTCGCTGGATCCGCCGCCAGAACCCGGTTGGGGAGTAGCAGGGCACCACCGGCCACGACCGCCAGGAGGTGGGGCAAGATCCGATACCGTCGGGGCTTTGATGGAGGACATTGGTAATAACTGACCATGAGTCAGATGAGAATGCCCCGCCCCGCTACGACTTGCACTAAGAAAAACGTGCGGGCGGCCGGGGCGATGGCCGCATTAAGGTCCGTTTCGAGGGCTTTCCGGAAAGAGGCGGAGACAGCTTGTCTCTGCAAAATCGAGCCCGCGAAGCCGGAGACAAGCCATCCTCCCCCGCCGTTTGGGGGTCAGACGCAGACCAAAGGCGTCGCCCTGGGTACGCGCACGACGACGGTGCCAGCGATCTTGTCGTGCCAAGCCTGCTTCTCCGAGTCCCACGCGATCCAGAAAAAACCGAGGAACAGGACGACCATCGAGAAGGCGGCCGAGAGCGACCGGACCAAGGCAACCGTAAAGGAAACGGGGTGGCCATCCAGACGGACCACTTTCAACCCCAGCACGATTCCGCCCAGGGTGGTTCCGCGCCAAGCCCACATCCCGGTGAAGTAGGCCAAGACGACGAGGGCGCTCCAAAAGTCCCGATGAACCAGGGCCGTGAGGATACCCACCAAGATGAGGTCCAGAAACCCGGCAGCCATGCGTTCCCAGAAGCCGGCGCGGGGGCAATACATCACCTCCGACATTCCCGGCATACCCGAGGGCATGAACGGCGCGTTGGCGGGGATGGGGCCCGGCTGTCCGGTCATGCCCGGGGGAAACCCTTCACTCCCGGGAGGCCTGGTGAAGCCAGGCGGGGGAGGAACGGGACCTGAAGGGCCCGGCGTTCGCCGACGCAACCCACCAATGACTGCCGTCACCGCCACGCCCAGTCCCCAGATGCCGAAGAGGACGTAAGCGATGAACCCGACTACCCAGACATTGTAGAAGAGGGTCAGGATGAGCCAGCCGAGCAGGAATCCGATGAGCGGCTTTTGGAGAGCACGAATACCCGACTGCTGCCCGATCCGGAGGCCCACCCATTCCAACAGCGCGATTTTGCCCACGACCACCCCCAGGAAGACGGCCAGGCTCAAGAACGGCACCACCAACAGACCGATGCCGGTCACCGCCAGAATCAAGGCGACCACCGGGATCAACATTTTAGCAAGCAGGCCGAACAAGAAGGTGGCGATGGGACGCTCGTCCAGTTGGTTAACACACTTTTGCACCGGCTGCGGGAAAGCCGCCGCCACCAACAAGTAGAAGAGAAAGAACACGCCGGCGATCACCCAGACAAAGCCCACTTGCGGGGCCAGGGGCCGCATTTTGAAAACGCATTGGACCAGCCATTGGCTGAGCGAGGCCAGAAACGGAATATCGACCTCGTGGATTTCGCCTTTGACACTGGATCCCTCGGCCCGGTTCAGAGCCCCGCCAACCGACACGGCGTCACCATGGATCTTCGCATTGGCGTCCACCGTGAGGTCGCCCCCAACGGTGACCACATCGCCTGCCACCTTGGCTCCGGGCTTGACATGGATGCTCCCGCCGACGGCCACCACCGCATCCCCCACCTCGCCGTCCACTTCGATATCGCCACCGATGACCACCACGGCCTCGCGGACCTTGCCATGCACTTTGGCCGAGGCGCCAATCACTACTACCACCTCGGCGGAATCGCCCGCTTTCAACTCCACGTTTCTACCGAACTTAACCAACTGCTTGACCGTGGTCTGTCGGTCAATGCCCACGGTCTTTTCCTCGCCAGCGGGGGCAGTCATTGCGGCGGCGACCGCGTTGGACTTTCCTTCCGGACTCTCGGCCTCAGTCTGGCCCGCCGGCACCGCGACGCTGACCGTCTGGGCCGGGAGCGTTAGCGTCCCACTCCAGAGGCCGGTGGCGGCCACCAAAGCCGCCGTGAATAGATATTGTCTCGTTGTCATTTTCATAAAGTTCTCTCAAAACCAGCAATCTCCGTGCGCGCAAAAGCCACGCGCACACACAGGGTGCCCAAGCCCAGACACACGGCGTTCGCCAGCACCAGGACGAGCAGGCACCCGGGGACGAACCACGGTCCAAGCTGCTTGAGCAGCAAACCGGCGGTCTCATACAATACCTGGACCACATTCCACAGCGCGCCAAGGCTCGCGCGCCCATGGTAAAGCGCCTGCATCAATGAGTTCGTCTCGGAGGGATGGGACGCGAGCGAACCGGCCCAGCACATCCCGGCAAAGAGCGCCGCCAGGAGCGTCAACGAAATGACGCGCCAGGGTGCCGGCCACGTCGCCCAGGGTTGCCGGTACCAAGGCCGGGCCGCCTGTCGTTCAAGCTCGGCCTGGACGCGAGGCCAGAGTGTGCGCGGGGCGGAGAGTTCGGGCAGTTGTTTCAAAGCGCGATCCACCTTCGTCTCCAAAGCTGTTGCGTAGTCGGGTTTCATGGGGTTTGGAAAGCCAGTTTCACCTGTAGTTTCTTGCGCAGGGCCTCGCGGCCGCGAAAAATGTCAGTTTTCACCTTGCCCAGGGACACCTTGAGCTTGGCGGCGATCTCCTCATAGCGGAGTCCCTCCAGGTGATAGAGGACCAGCGGCACGCGTTGGGCGGAGGGCAGTTGACTCAGGGCCTGCTCGACCAACATATGGGTATCGGCGCGCGCCAGATCCTCGTCGATGTTCTCCGGTGACGGGAAGTCAATCTCCGGCTCATCGGCGTCATCGGTGCGCGCGAACAGATCGGAGAAGAAGGTCCAACGCGATCGGTAACGCGAGAGGTGGTTGAGACTGAGGTTGGTCGCCACGGTCTTAAGCCACCCCCCCGCGGTGGGGCTATCGCGGAGCTCACCGAACCGCTGAAACGCCTTCAGGAAGACCTCCTGCGCCACGTCCTCGGCCTCGGTCGGGTTGGCCAGCAAGCGCACGGCAGTGCTGAATACCATGTTCTGGTAGTTCTCCACAAAAGTCTCGAACTGTTGTGCCTCTGTCATGAGTCGGACGCGTCGGGCTGGGGCGTATCCTATGTCGAAGGCCGGCTTAAGGGCAACTGGGGAACATGCCGTCATCGGGGCTGTTGCAGCGCAGATCGGTTAATCCACGAGGGCAGCGGACCACTGAGGCAGCACCGCCCAGGTTTGGACCAGGTCAATGAAACTCGCGAACAAGAACACCAGTCCGCACATGACCGTCAAAGTCACGACAAAGAGCAACATTCGGGATGCCAGCGTTCCGGCGCCGTCCGCTATCGACATTACGTTCGTTTTCATACTCGGGATTACTACACAGCCGGAGGAACAAATGTTTCAGGAATCTGGGGCCAGGCCGCAAAAGAGACTCTGGTTGGTACCGTTCGCAATCGGGGCAACGGCTCTCGCCCACCGTGGGGAACGCGACGCCTCGGGGGCAGAGAATGATGGGGAAGGCAGAATGGCGCCCCCCAGCAGAAAGGACGTCAGAGGAGGTGCTTTTTGAGCTTCTGGCCGATGCTGAGGAGGCTGCGAACTCCGGCCTCACTGGCGGCTTCGGCGTAGATCCGTAGGACGGGCTCGGTGCCGGATCCGCGCAGCATCAGCCAGGAGGAGTCGTGAGCGACGAACTTCACGCCATCGTAGGTCCTTAGCCCGACCAGTGGCGAACGCAACAGTTTCGTGGGGGGATTCCGCGCGAGAAACTCCATCAGGGCGGCGCGTTTCTCGATCGGGAAATGAACATCGAGCCGGCCATAGTGGTGAGGGCCGAACTCCTTCTCCAGTCGGGCCAGGAGGCGGCGCACGGGGACGCGTTCGGTCGCAAGCAACTCGAGCAACATCAGCCCGGCGGCGATCCCGTCGCGCTCGGGGATGTGGCCGGGAAAACCGATGCCACCGCTCTCTTCAGCGCCCAGCAGCACGCCCCCCTTGACCATCTCTGCGGCGATGTACTTGAAACCAACTCCCGTCTCCAGCAATTCGAGACCGTAGGCCGCGCACATCTTGTCCACCAGGGAAGTGGTCGTCAGCGCCTTCACCACCCGGCCGCGGCCGTGGCGATTGGCGACCAGATGATACAAGAGCAGACAGATAAGCTGATGGGTGCTGAGGTAGTTGCCGCGGCCGTCCATGCCACCCACGCGATCCGCGTCGCCGTCAGTCACCAGGCAGAGGTCGTGGGGGTGCCGACGCAGGTAGGCGGCGGTTGGGCCGTAGTTCCGCTCGATGGGTTCGGGATTAATGCCTCCAAAAAACGCATCGTGGGCGCCGTTCAACGTCGTGACCCGGCACGACGTTCCGGCCAGCAACCGCTCGAAACAGCCCGCCCCCACACCGAACAAGGCATCGTGAGCGAAATGGAGCTTGGATCGGGCTATGAGCGGGAAGTCGACGAGCTGTTTGAGCGCGGAGAAATGCGCGAGCCGAAGATCTCGTATTGTGATGCCCTCCAAACCCCGGGCCTCGACCAGACCGAGGGGCCTGACCGGGTGGCAATCCAGGCAGGCCTCGACCGCCTTGCACTCGGCGGGGTCGGCCGGGCCGCCGAGCCGGGACTTCAACTTAAACCCGTTGAAGTGGGGCGGGTTATGGCTGGCAGTGATCATGACGCCACCCACGGCATGTTGGGCTCTGACGGCGAAAGAAACCGACGGGGTGGGGGTGGGATCTGGAGTCAGGGTTACCAGGAAGCCGTTGGCGGCGAACACGCGCGCGGCCAGTTGCCCGAATTCTGGAGATAAGAACCGCCGATCGTAGCCGACGATCACCTTGAGGGGCCGGCCCGGGATGGGGTTCGCGGCCCAATAGTCCGCCGCCGCCTGAGAAACCCGGCCGACGTTCGCGAAGGTGAAGTCCTCGGCCATGACCGCCCGCCAGCCGTCGGTGCCAAATTCGATAGCGGCCATGGGTTAAGCCGGTTGGAGATGAGGCTGGGCGGCGCGGCGGCCTACGGCGGAGAGTCGAGCAGCCTCGGTGGCCAGCCGCCGCATCTTCCCCACAGCCGCGCGCAAGTTCCGGTGCCGGAACAGGGCTGTTCCGCTGATAAACGTGTCGGCCCCGGCCTGGGCACACTCCGCGGCGGTTTTGAAATCCACCCCACCATCTACCCCAATGTGATAGGATAACTTTCGCTCACGCCGCCAAGCCGCCGCCTGCTCGATCTTGGGGAGGGTCTCATAGATGAACCCTTGTCCTCCAAAACCGGGGTTGACCGTCATCAGCAGGATATGGTCGAGTTCCCCCAGGTAGGGTCGAACTAAAGCGATCGGGGTGGGAGGGTTGACCACCATACCAACTCGTACGCCGAGCGATTTGATCTTCCAAATTAACGGAGTGATCGCCGAATCCCCCAGCTCGATATGGATGCTGAGCTGGTTAGCGCCAGCCCGAGCGAAGGGCTCGATGAGAATCCCGGGTTTCGAGCACATCAGGTGGACATCGAAAAACAACTTGCTCAACGGCCGCAGCGCCTGAACTACCGCCGGACCGATAGAGAGGTTGGGCACAAAATGGCCATCCATGATATCCAGGTGCAGCCATTCGGCCCCGGATCGGTTGACCCGAGTGACTTCCAGGCCCAGGCGGGCAAAGTTCGCGGCGAGGAGCGAAGGCGCGATAATCATCAGTTTACGGTAAGGAGGGTTGGCCGAATTGTCGAATAGGGAATCGCCTGAATTTGCAAGAAAATAGGCTCGACACCGAGCATGCCGACACCTAGGTTCAACTAAACATTTCAAGAACTTTCATGTTGAACACAGTATCAACGCCTGCTCTGGGAAACAGGTCCGGGCTTCGCCGCCCGCACCGTTCCGGTTTCACCCTGATCGAACTGTTAGTGGTCATCGCCATCATTGCCATTCTGGCGGCCATGCTACTGCCCGCCTTGGCGGCAGCCAAGGAAAAGAGCAAACGTGCCCGATGCCTTGGCAATCTGCGCCAATTGGCCATCGGGGCGAACGTTTACGCGATGGACAATCTGGATGTTCTCCTCAAGGCGCGCAGCATTCCTGGCGGTAGCACTTTCGTCCAGGTGTGCTTGAACCCACCGGAGCAGGCCGCCGCGGCAACGATGGGGCTGGTCGTTCAAAGCAACGTGCCTTCGGTGTGGACCTGCCCGAACCGGCCGGGATTCCCGCTTTATGAGCCCGATTATCCGCAATGGGACATCGGCTACCAGTATTTCGCCGGCATCACCAACTGGTATAATCCCGCCGGATCATTCTCCTCCTACAGCCCGATCAAGCTATCAACTTCCAAGGCGTCGTGGGTTTTGGCCGCCGATTGCGTGTGCAAAATTGATCAGCAGTGGGGTGTGCCGGCAGGAGCGGCGCGGGATGACATTATTTATTCCAATACGCCGCAGCATCGCAGCTCGCCGAACGGGGCTCCCCAAGGCGGAAACCAAGTGTTCACTGACGGTTCGGCTCGGTGGATCAAGTTCCAGCAAATGTACTTTCTGACGACTTGGGATACCGTGAACCGGATTTACTATTTCTACCAGGAAGATCTCCCGCAGCCGGTCATGAATGTGATCNCTCAACTNCGGGCCAAACCGTGAACCNGTGGTGACCTGCTGAAAACCGCCCAACCGTGAAGCNGGGNNCTGANCCTTCCGGTCACTAACCCGGATGGCGGCCGCTTCCGAGCGATGGCTTTGAGCACGATCCCTCCCGGCAATGTCCGGACAGCAAGCTGTTCNCGACCNCTCNGNGGGGGACCTCCCGTCCNGTCTATCGACGCCACGGGAAGACACTGGNGCAGGGAGAATTCCGCTTAGGGCNAGGGCCTNATTCCATCCGGATGAAACACGTCATCGGCTGATGGCTGGCTCGCCAATGGAAGCCATGAACGGCCGTGCTGGGAACCCCATGCACTTGGCCCCGCTAAGCTAGAAGTACCCGGAATCAGCACCCGTGCCTACCGGGTTCAGCTTTTCGCGATACCTGCGATACCTGCTATACCCGGCTCCCTTGATCCACGAGTGCACCGACTGCCCCTAAGGGAGGCGCCTGGTTGAACCAAGCGCCCCCCGAAAGAGCGGCTGAATCACGAACGATTACGGGCGCGCACGGAAGTACAGTTGCCCGGTGGTCGGGGTGAAGCTGTAGCTGGGCAGGGTCGCGCCGGAAACATCCGACCACGGTCCAGCGATGGCCGAGGCCTGTTGCAGAGTGCCAGCGGTCCATTGGATTTGAATTTGGCCGCCCGAGGTCGAGATATGGAGCGCCGGGAGGGGCCCGCCAGTGTAACCGAAAGCACGCGGGGCATTGGTCAAAAAGGCACCCGAGGCCAGGTAGAAGTCGTCAAACGACGCACTGATGGTGGCATCGTTGCCGGCCACTATCAACTTGTTCAGATTGGGCTGCATGCCGCCCAGGATGACGTCGATGTAATTCGGATTGCGGTCGCTTTGGAAGGTGTCGAACACCAGGGTGGGCACCGGGTCACCCTCCATTTGAAGATAGACCCAGAAGGTGTCGGGGGTGAATCCGTAGAGCGGGTCGTTCCAGGGGGCATTGGTGACCTGAATCCAAACATCATAAACCGCGCCGGGAGTGAGGGGAGAGGGAGTATATTGCACACCGGCGCCGATGCCGTTGTGGGCTCCCAGGAACCAGGCATTGGTGCCCCCTACGGGGTCGCTCATGATGGTGGGGAACACCGCCGGGCCGGTACCGCCTGCTGCGGCGGGGCTAACGTCGCTGTAGGAGCGGGCGTTGACATCGGTCAGACCAACGACGTGCGCGGGCGTCGTGGTTCCAGGTACGGGCAGGATCATGCGGAAGAAGAGCGTGCCGAATTGCAACTCCTGAATGGCGTTGGTCTGGAGGTTGAGGACCGCGTCGCTGTCAGCCGCCAGGGTGGTCATGACGCGATTGGTGCCGAAGTCGGCGATCTGGACGGAGGTGCCCCGAAGGTCCCGCCACCAAGGTGTCGCGCTGAGCGCGCCTGGGAGGTAAGTGTCGAAATTGTCGAGTAGCGTCCATCCGGGAGCGACCCCGCTGACCACCGCGACGGTGTTGGTCGCGGAGATGGTCCCCGTGCCCCGTTTCACGGTGATCACGAACGTGGTCGTGTTGGTGAGGATCACGGCGTTGGTGCCCGCACCGACGATCGTCTTGGCCGTCACATCGCCCAAGTTCGGGGTGATGGTGACCTGCCCGGCGTCGGAACTCACATCCCAACGCAGGACCGTCGAGCCGCCCTTGACCACCGCCGGCAGATCCGACAGGAATGAGTTGATGGTGAGCGGTTGGAGACGGGTGGGAGGATTGGTGATGGAGGTGACCTGGAGGATTTGCAGCTCCGTCGGGGTCAAGGCACGGCTCCAGACCGCCACTTCGTCGATGAAGCCTTGGAACCAAGAGGATGGGCTGCTGCGCAAGATGCCGCCGATGGACGTGGTGTTCAACGTGAGCGGCCAAACCGGATCCGGGGCGACCGGGTCCAGCACCCCGTCCACATAAATATAGCCATTAGTAACCGCGCCAACCACGCGTTGCACATAGGCCAGGTTGTGCCAGGTGTTGTCGAACACGGTCCCGGATGTGTAGTAGTGGCCGGAGGAACCTCCGGGTGGGGTGGTACCGGCCCCAACGGTGCCGCTGTTGTTCCGGATAAAACTGTCCAGGTAGCCACCTCCGTTGGCGCCGTGGGGGGTGCCCAAATTAAACAACTGGTTATTGGCCGCCGTCGACCCCTCGGACCAGATCCGCCGGTCGGTTTGGTTGGGGGCGCCGTTGACCCACATCGAGATCGTGAAATTGGCTTTATTGTAGATGGGCAAATCCTGGCCGGCGGTGTCGACGCGCTCGAGAATCGTTTGCGTAGCGTTGGTGAAGCTGAACGCGTTGCCCCACTTACCCGGAACGATGTTGCCCGCGGTGGTCATGTTCAATACCGTCATGTCGTAACCGCTGATCAGGTCGGGGGTCTTGGTGCCGATGATGGTATCGAGCGGCCAGTAAGAAACCAAACCGTTGGTGATGTTCGGGGAGGAGAAACCCGTAACCGTCAAAGCGGCGACGGCACTGGTAGCACTGCCCAGGCTATTGGACGACACGAAGGCATAGGCGCCTGAGTTCGCGGGGGCCAGGTTGGTAAAGGTCAACGTGGTGGCGGTAGCACCGGCGATCGGGGCGCCATTGAGAAGCCATTGGTAACCGAGCGGGCGGGTGCCATTGGCCCCTGCGTTAAGGGTCCACGAATCGCCCAGCCAGAGGTTGGTGGCGCCGATCGGATCCACGCTAATCAAGGGCGCAAACTGGGGCACCGGAGTCTGAATGGAATTGGTCATCACATTCTGAATCTCGCCCTGGCTCAGGGCACGAGACCAGAGGGCCAGGTCGTCTATTTGGGAGGTCGTCCAGTGATCAATCGCGGCGCGCACAATGCCACCGACGGAAGTCGTGTTGATCGGCGACATCGCGTTCAACGAGCTATATTTGTTGGTTGAGCGGAGTTGCCCGTCTATGTAGAGGCTGAACGCCCCCCCGTTATAAATCTCGGCCACATGATGCCAGTTCCCCTCCAACACGGCATTGGTGGTGGTATAATCGAGCATCACGGTTCCGGCGCCGTTGCGGTTGTAAATCCGGGTAAACCCGTTAGTGCCGTACTGCTGCGCGCCCAGCGCGATGAGCGGGTTGTTATTGAGCGTCGAGGACTCGCAGAAATACCGGAGGTCGCTCTGGTTGGTGCCGTTGGCATTCACCCACAGTAAAATAGAGAAGGCCGCTGACGCGCTGATGGGCAAGCCGGTGTCCACGCCCGCCGGGCTGGTGAAATAAGCCACTTGCTGCGAGGCGGCAGTGAACGAAATCGCCTGTCCGAATTTTCCCGGAACCAAAACACTATTATCGGTGATGTTGACCAGGGTCATGTGGTTAGTGGAAACCACGTCCGGCGTCACGTTGTTCACCAAGTCAACGGTATCGAAAGGCCAGTAGGCGACCAAGCCTTGGCGAACGTCCGCCGCCAAGGCCGTCGTGCCCACGAGCGCCATGGCGCCCGCTACGGAGAGAATCACTGTTCGTTTCATGCAATATATATTAATGTCGTTTTGCTAGTGGTTGCTGAATCAACCTCCACACTAAACTCGGTCGCATGGAATGTCAAACCACACGTTCCCGATTCCCCGATTTCCGCACGTTCCCGATTTCTTGAGGCCCCCTGGTGACCCAAGAAACTTGAGGGTTTACGCACCGGGCGGGGATCGCTTATCGAGTTTCGCACCAGAAGGAGATTGCAGCGAGGACCGTGCTCCGGCTAAATTCGCGGCCACTATGCAGCCAGCAGCACGCCCGTCTGACCCCGCCCCCGGCGCGAAGAGGCTCCTCCATCCCGGATGGGTTTGCCTGGTCCTGGCCCTGCTCACACTGGCGATCTACTGGCCGGTGCATGGGCATGATTTCGTCAATTATGACGACTCGGACTATGTCACCGCCAATTCACATGTCCTGGCGGGTCTGAAATGGGAGACCCTGACTTGGGCCCTAACCTCCGGCCAGGCAAGCAACTGGCATCCGCTAACCTGGCTTTCCCACGCACTGGACTGCCAGATCTTCGGTGCTCGGCCGGGGCCGGCCCACCTGATGAGCGTGGGCTTCCACCTCCTCAACACCCTGCTGGTGTTCCTGTTACTCCGGCGACTCACCGGCGCGCACTGGCGGAGTGCGGTGGTGGCGGCGTTCTTCGCCCTGCATCCCCTCCATGTCGAATCGGTCGCCTGGGTGTCGGAGCGCAAGGATGTGCTCAGCGCGCTCTTCTTCCTGCTCACCTTGGGCGCCTACGGGCAGTACGCCACCCGCCGCTCTGGGATTTGCTACGGCTTAGGGCTGGTCTTTTTCGCCCTCGGGCTGATGAGCAAACCGATGTTGGTCACCGTTCCTTTTGTTTTGTTCCTCCTGGATTGGTGGCCATTGGGGCGATGGCAGTTGAGCGCACCGGCCAAGGAGCCAGCATCCCGGCCGACGGCCCAACCGGCCGGTCCCACGGGCCCTGGGACCTCCACAACGGCAGCGCGGAACCGCGGGAACAAAGGCCCGCGAAAGCGAGGTCCCAGCGAGCGTGAGGATTCGCTTGCGGCCATGGGCTCCGATGGGGCTCCGACGGCTAGGCGGGAGGGTCCCGCGGGCTGGCGCTTGGTGGCCGAGAAACTCCCCTTCTTCGGCTTGGCGGCGGCTTCCAGCGTGGTGACCTTCACAGTGCAGCGAAAGGGCGGCGCGGTCTCGACGGTGCTCTCGCTGGACGCGCGCCTCGCCAATGCGGCGATTTCCTATGTGAGGTATATCGCCAAGACCTTTTGGCCAGTGAACCTCTCCGTGCTTTACCCCCACCCCGGCCACTGGCCCGGGTGGCAGGTGCTCGGGTCCAGCCTGGCACTTTTGGCGGTTTTCGGCGCCGTGACTGCGGTCGCCCGGGGCCGGCCTTACGTGGCGACCGGTTGGTTGTGGTTCTGTGGGATGCTTGTGCCGGTGATTGGGTTGGTCCAGGTCGGAGTTCAGTCGATGGCTGACCGGTATATGTACCTGCCCATCCTGGGGTTGCTCATTCCGGTGGTGTGGGGACTGGCGGAGCTGGTGGTCACCCGGCCGGGCGGTCGACCGCTGCTCGGCGGGGTGGCGCTCCTGGCGCTGGCGGCTTGCGGGGCGACGACGGCACATCAGATCCAGTACTGGAAGGAAAGCGAGGCGCTGTTTACCCGCGCCGTAACGGTCACTGAAAAGAACTACCTGGCCTACAACAATCTGGGCTATTACCTGTCTAATCACGGCCGTCCTGAGGAGGGAATGCGGTTCTACCAGAAATCGCTGGAGATCAATCCCCGTTACGAAGACGCGCTCAATAATGTGGGTTACGCCCTCGCTGGCCGGAGGAAGTTCGCCGAGGCCCTGCCCTATTACGAAGCGGCTTTGCGCGCACACCCCAACCACGTCGAGGTAAACAACAACTACGGCAACGCGCTCTCGGAACTGGGCCGCATCGATGAGGCCATAAAGCACTACCAGGTGACTTTGTCCCAAAACCCGGACCATGCCGATGCCAATAGTAATCTCGGCATCGCCCTGGCCATGAAGGGCCGGGTGGACGAGGCGCTGCCGCTGTTCCGCCGGGCGCTGCGCACCAAGCCCACCGATGCCGGCATTCATAGCAACCTCGGCAACGCCCTCGCGGTCCAGCACAAGCTGGATGAGGCGATCAAAGAATACCAGGAATCACTCCGGTTGCGTCCGAACGACCCTCAAGCCCATAACAATCTGGCCAATGTCTTACTGCAGAAGGGCCAGGTGGACGCGGCCATTGCCCAATACCTGCAGGCGCTGCATCTCAACCCGAACAATCCCGAGGCCCACGCGAACCTGGGCTCCGTCCTTTTCACCCAGGGCAAACTGGATGAGGCGGGGCGGCACTACCAGGCTGCGCTGACCTTGAACCCCAATTCCGCTTCAGCCCACGGCGGTCTGGGTGACACTCTGTTGCGCCTGGGACACCGCGACGAAGCCATCGCGCATTACCGCGAGGCCCTGCGCGCCTTGATCCCAGCTTCACGCCGGTCAAACGACAACTGGAGGCTTTGGTGCCGGGCCCCTAGGCGAGTCTTCTCGCCGGGGCCTTAAGCGGAGGACCTTATCGTGGATAACNCCTGACCGCGCCCTCCTTCGTCAGGCCGGCCACCAGCGCAAACCGATTCGCTTGAGCACAGAACGTGACATCNTCCCTTAGCTCGGGATGCTCCAATAGCCGCCGTCCATTGCGGGCCTGTGCGAAGGCAGCCGGCAGGTCTTGCNCTTCGAGGAGGAAGAGGCGACGGGCCAGGAAGGCGGCATCCGAAACCACTCCCCGACTGCGTTGCGCCCAGAGCAAATGCGCCAAGGCCCCGACGCCCAACACATCCTCGTAGGCTGCTTGCTCGCCCGTACCGCTACCCAGCAACACCAGGTCTTGAGGCTGCATGACCGCAAGATAGTCGGCCGTGGCGCGCAGGTTCAGGAACGAGCAGATGAAGGTAGCGCCGGCCTGCGCGCAGGCCCGCAGTGCGCGTGTGCCGTTCGTCGTAGTCATCACGACTTGCCTGCCATTGACCGTCGCAGTGGTGAACTCGCGGGGGGAGTTTCCGAGATCGAAATCCAGACCGCCCGTGAGGTTAGACTGGATGCGGAGACCGTCGCGCTCTCCGGCCAGCAGACAAGCGGGATGCGCCTGCCGCCAGGTTAAGGCGTCGGCGATCGTCGCAACGGGAACGATCTCATCAGCGCCATGGCTCAGGGCGGTAACCATGCTGCTGGTGGCTCGCAGAACGTCGAACACCACGCAGACCTTCCCGGCCAGGTCAGAATGGTCCACGGCTTCAAACTCGGCGGGAGTAAACCAAGCGTCAAGCGTCGTCATAAGTTCAGGTATCGGTCACTTGGTGGTTACACTGGCCGCTTTGGCCGCAAGGCGGATATAATGGAACAGGTATTGTTGGGCATAACCGGCGTGGGGACCAAAATGCACAGCCGCGAATTGTTGCAATCGGTCCAGGCTGGGGCGGCGGCGCGGAAAATAGAGCTCGCTCAGGGCCTTGATCATCCAGACGTCTATCGGGAAGGCGTCGAGCCGACCGTAGGCGAAGAGGAGGACGCAATCCGCGATCTTGCGGCCGACGCCCGGCAGTCGCATCAACTCTGCGCGAACCGAATCCGTAGTCGCCCCGGCCAAGCCGGTCAAATCACAGTCCTGCGCCGTCACCCGCCGCGCCGTTTCCCGGAGATAGCGGGCGCGGAATCCCATCTTGCAGGCGCGCAGATCCACTTCCGAAACGGCGGCCAGGCAGGCGGCAGTGGGAAACTTGTGGGCGGGCGCGCAGCCGGACGGGACCGGGACCCGCTCGCCGTATCGTTCGCAGAGAAGGGCGATGATCTGCCGAATTTGAACGATTTGTTTGGTCGAGGAGAGGATAAAAGACGCGAGGCATTCCCAGGGCGGCTGCCGCAAGAGCCGGAGGCCGCGGCACGCGTTGACTGCTGCGCGCATCGGCTCGTCTTCCGGAAAGGACCGAATCACCTGGTCGAAATCGAGACCAATCTGGAGATAGTGCTCCAGCCAGGCCCATTCGGGCACCGCGACGGCGGTTTCAGCCTCGATTCCCTGCACCGTGGATCTCAAGCGCACCCAACGCGAGCCCACCATCCCGGTCCAAACCTGGGCATCACCGTCGCGCTGCCAACGAAACGCCTGGCCGCAGGAGAGCGTGGCGGCCAAGTCATAATCCCGAGCCGGGAAACAGTGAACGGTGCGCATCTCAGATTAGGAGGCTCAGGACGCAGCTTGGCCGCCCGATTCGCGGGGGAACGGACCATTCGACAAAGGCGAGGTTCCCGCGCGCGGCTGAGACAAGCTGGAGCATAGGCGACCTCACTTCAAGCCGCGGCAGGCGAACACCTGGAGCGGACGCAGGAGCTCGTGGTCATGATACAACACGTTGGTAACGCCCAGATCGGTCACGGACTCGAACTCGGCCAGCAAGCGCGCCGACGGCGGCAATGGAGCCGGGTGGTCGCGATCTAACTGTTGGACGAAGATCGCATTCTCTCCCTTGCGCGACTCATAAGTGGGCCAATAATAGAACTGGTTCTCCGGGTGTTCGCCGACCTGGCAATAGACCAGTGGTATGCCGGACGCAGCGGCTGCCGCCTCGGGCAAATAGAAAGAAATCTGTCCCGCCATCCCGTAGTGCGCGGTGATGATGAACACCGGTTTCCCTTCGGTCAATAATGCCTGGCGCGCTCCCTCCACCGCCGCCGCAGTGTCGTCCCAACCCCGTGCCCGGTGGAGCGGATCGAGCCTGAGTGGCAGGGGATGCCCGGTCAACTTGCCGATCAGGTCGGTGTTGTGCCCGATGAGCACCAGCGGGAACCCCACCGCGAGGCCGGCGATGAGCCAGCCTCTGATCTTTGTCACGCCGAGACGCCATCGTTTATCCCAGTAAATCACCGCCACACAGAACAGGGGTAAAACCGAGGGGGCGATCCAGTTGGCCAACACTCGGCCGTGGAGGCTGTGCAACAGGTAAGCCAGGAAGAGCGGGGCCCCCATGCTAAAGAAATAGACCAAGCGTGGGTCGTGGCGATCGCGTCGCCAAAACGCGATGGCCGCCCAAACCATGGCGACGAAGAAGACCGGATTGAGCACGCCCATCTCGACCCCCAGGAACTCAGGCGTGAGGATTCTGGAGGCTTCGCCCACTTTCGCATCGCTGGCGACATGGCCTAAGGTGGCCCAGCCATGCTGCCCATTCCAAAGCAAGACCGGCAGCGCGCAGAGCACGTTCACCAGGAGGGCCAGGTAGGGCCCGGGCCGGCGGAGTTGCCGGCGCGCGGGCTTCCACAAGCCGAAGAAGACCACCCAGCAAAGCCATTGAAAAAGTCCCGTGTATTTGCTCAGGAAACCTAACCCCATCCAAAGCCCCACCCACAGCCAGTCTTGAGTCCTTGCGTTTTCGCGCACCGCGCGCCAGCCCGCCAGCATCGCGGCCGCCCAAAACAGCACGGAGAGCGGGTCCACCGTCATCAAGATCGAGCCCACCGCCACCAAGGGAGCGGCAGTCAAGATGAGCAAGAGGAAGAAGCCGGTGCGGGCGTTGACTTCACGCGCGAAGAACCGGAGCATGGCCAAACTCAGGATCGCCCCGATGACCGGCGAAAAGAAGCGCACACCAAACGCGTTGTCCCCCCAAATCGAGGTGCCCAGGAATTGGACGTAGGCGATCATCGGCGGTTTGCTGAAATAGGAGAGCGCCAGGTGTTTGGACCAAAGCCATTGGTAGGCCTCATCCTCGGAAAGTTGGATGGTGCCGCTGGCCAGGTAGGCTAGGCGGACCAGGAATAGGGCGACAACGACGGAATAACCCAACCGCAGCCAGTGCTGGTCTCGCGTCACATGCGGCGCGCGAAAACCCGGCTCCGCCAGGCCCCGTCGCCGGGGTGGCAGCGGGAACTGGTCCTCGTCCGATTCCGACTCCGGCTGAAGCTCCGGCGACCACAAGGACGGAAGGCGGCGCCACCAGAGTGGGAACCACCGCCGGAAGGCCGTGCGCCAGAGGGCATCGAGCGACCATACGATGGCGGCGGCATAGCCTGCCCCCAGAATAGCCCCTACCAGGACGTCGCTCGGGTAATGCACGCCGAGGTAGAGCCGCGAAAAGCTGACCAGCAGGGCCGCCGGAAGCATGCCCCACACACTGCGGCGGTAGTAAATCAGGGCCACCATGGTGGCAGCGAACCAATTCGCCGCGTGGGACGAAGGCATGCTGCCCGTCGGCCCTTTGGGGCCAGGCGCCCCCATCGCGGGGGCGGCGGCGGTTTTCGCCTCAGTCGTCCCTGCAGGAGCCGGGGTCGGCTGACCGGGCCGGTGGACATCCGGAAGCACGACAAACGGTCGCGGCCGCTCGAAGGTGTGTTTGAGGTTGCGGCAGATCAGACCATCCCCGATGCCAAGCACCAAGAGGGCCATGATCAAGAACACCCCAGCCCGCGCCCCGCCCTTCCAGATAAGGAGCAGGCCCGCCAGCACAAGCGCCGGAAAAAAGAACACGTTGCCGCTTACGAACGGCATCATCACGTCGAAAACCGGGTTGATCAACCGCAGGTTGAAAAACCGGAACAACTCAACATCCAAAGCTTCCAGCCAATACATCCAGCCGACAATTTAGCCGGACTCACACCGTTTGAAATGAAATACTTATTTCCCGCCGTTGAATTCCTGGACGGCTTCGAACATGGCCACGATATTTTGGGGCGGGACCTCGGGCAGGATGTTATGGACCGTGTTAAAGACAAACCCGCCGCCGGGCATGAAGATCTCCAACCGCCGTTTCACATGGGCTTTAACCTCCTCCGGCGTCCCCTTTGGCAAAACCGACTTAGTATCGCATCCGCCACCCCAGAAACAGATGTCCTTTCCAAAATCCGCCTTGAGCCGCTCGGGGTCCATGTCGCGGCAGGTGGTTTGCACGGGATTGATAATATCGTAGCCGGCCTCGATGAGGTCTGGGAGGATCGCGCGGATGGAGCCGCACGAGTGGAGGAAGGTCTTCATCCGCGAGTGCCGATGAGCATAGGCGCACAAGCGGGTGTGCCGCGGCTTGAACAGCCGCCGGTAGGTCGCCGGGGACATGAAGGGACCGGTGTTCGTGCCCAGATCGTCGCCAAACCGGACCACATCGACCACGTCACCCACAGCGCGACAGGCCTGCTCCAACACGGCCAGGTGACGCTCCATCAAGGCGTCCAGCAGGGCCTCCACGCTCGCGGGCTCAGCGGCCAGGTCCATCAGGAAATTGTCCATCCGACGCAGGAAAGTGCCCCATTCGAAGAGGTTGCACCCGATGACGAGGATGATCGCGCGATCGGTAGTTCCCCGAAGTTCCAACGCCTTCGTGCGGAGCGTTGCCCAGAAACCCGCCTCGCGGGCGTGGTCCCAAGGGCTGTGGACCAGGGCTGCCCAGAGGATCTTCCCCATTTCATCCGAAAGCCCGCTGAAGTTGGCCGGGTAACCGTCGACGTAGGGGAAATAGGTTTGGTCGTAAAAGGTGCCGCCTGCCGGCATATGGGCGATATCCATCCCATCGCGCATGCGCGCAACAAACGACCCGTCCGTTTGCGGCTCTGGGTGAAACCAGGCGGGGTGTTGCGCGGATTGGCCATCCGCCAGGGTCACCGGCTGCCAGGCGGTGTCCTCCGTGTTGAAGGCCCGCCCCAAATCCACCGCATCCACTCCCAGCCGATCCAGGACGAGATCCTCCGGTTGGGCCAGTTGCTGGACGACATCGTAAACGCGGGTTTGGCCCTGGGTCATCCCGAGGTGCTTTTTGAGATTCCCATAGGCGATGGCCGAGATGCCGGAACTGGGCGTGCCGCCGAGGTCGACCGGGACCCGGTCGGGTACTCGATGCTCAATGGCGGCCAGGATTCGTTCGCGCGAGGTCATAGTCAACGAAAATGGTAGACCTCTTTGGTGTCGCTCCAGATCTTCCCCTTCGCGGCGGCATCCGGCAGCGGAGACTGGCACGGATCGGTCTCCTTCCACCATCGCTGAGTCTCGGGGTCGCCCGCCATCCGCTTCATGTCGGCATCGAAGTCCTTTCCGGTGTATTCGAGGTAGGCGAAGAGGTAGAGTCTCCCTTCGATTTCCCGTTCATAAATCGAGAAGTTCTGGATGTGGCACTCCTGGATCATCCGGTTGACAGCCGGCCACGGATGGGCATGAAGGTCTTCGTAACGGGCGGCTTTTTCGGGTTTGAGGCCGGTGACCCAGGCAAAGCGCTGTGGCGGCGGGGAGGTCGCGCAACCGGCGATGAGCGCGACGAACAGGAGGCAAACGAGGGTTTTCATAAAGGGATTCCAGGTTTCAGGGTTGGTTCAGCGGAAAATCAGGTAAAGGAGGAAGAAAGTGGCCAACACTGCGATGGTCAGCACGCGATAGTTGCCCAAGCCCCGACCGCCAGCCTCACCCCGCAGAGGCTCACGCCAATCTTCCCAGATCAGCGGGCGGGCCTCGTCCTTAAGCGGTTCGGGGAACAGGAAACTCGTCACCGTCATCACCAGGACGCAGGCGACCAACAGGAAGAACGCGATGAGCATAAAATCACCCCGGTAGAGGTCATTCCAATCCAGCACGAAGGCGATGAGGCCCAACCCCATGCCGGCGAGGATGGTAATGAACGCTGACTTGCCTGAAGCTCGTTTCCAAAAAACGCCGAGCACGAAGACGGCGGTGATCGGGGGCGCGATGTAAGAGATGAGTTTGTTGATGCCCTCGAAGATGGTCGTGTAGTGCCCGAAGAGCGGTGAGCAAATGATGGCCAGGAGCGTGCCGACCACGGTGGTGATTTTGCCGATCCGGACGAGTTGGTGGTCCAAAATCTCCGGATTGTGGCGTTTGAACAAATCATAGGCCACGAGCGTGGCGGTAGAATTGAGCGCGGCGGAGCAGGTCTGCATCGCCGCCGCCAACATCGCCGCCGCCACCAACCCTTTGAGTCCCACGGGCAGCAAGTGGGTGATCATAAAGGTGTAGGTGTCGGCGGCGGTCAGCGGCGCCTGGCCACCGAACGCGTTCTGCTGGACCAAGCCGACGCAAATGACCCCGGGCAGCACGAACAAAAAGACGGGCAGAATTTTCAGGAATGCGCAAAACAACGGGCCGAGGCGGGCGTTTTTCTCATCTTTGGCGGCCAGCACCCGTTGCACGATGGTCTGATCGCAGCACCAATACCAAATACCGAGCACCGGGTAGCCGAGAAGGATCGAATACCAGGCCAACCCGGACGGATCCCCCGCGCCGCGCGCCATCCTCAAGAAGTTCCCCGTCCCCCAAGTCACCTTGCTCGCCGCCACCGCCGCCAGCGGATGCGGGTGTGCGGCCAAAGTCTGGGCCAGCGCGTGCCATCCGCCCACCTTCAGGTAGCCGACGGTGGTAATGACGACCGCGCCAATCAATAATAGGACCGTCTGAACACTCTCCGTCCACACGACCGCTAGCAATCCGCCGAGCATGGTATAGACGCCGGTCAGCAGCCCCAATCCGGTGATCATTACCAGAAGGGCATCCACCCCAAACAACGTCGCTCCGGGCGCCAGGCCCAGAATGCCTCGCAAGACCCAAGCCGCGGTGTAGAGCGCCACCCCCATGTGGATCACGATCGCCGAAAACAGCGAAACCACCGACAGCACGTCGCGGCACGGACGGTTGAAACGCCGTTCCAGAAAATCCGGCAAGGTGGCGACGCGGGAGCGCAGGTAGAGCGGCGCGAAGAACAACGAGAGCAGGATCAGCGTGAAGCCCGCCATCCACTCGAAGTTGCCGAAGACCAAACCGAACTTGTAGGCGGTCTCGGCCAGGCTGACCAGGTGGACCGTCGAAATGTTGGCCGCGAACATCGCCAAACCGATGACCGGCCACCCCAGCGTATTGCCCGCCAGGAAGTAATGTCCGCCTTCTCCGCCGCGCTCCCCCTTGCGGCGCAAAAAGCCCGCCGCCACTCCCAACCCGACGACGGCAAGCAGGTAGATCGCGATAATTCCCCAGTCCAATCGTCCAATCGGCGTATTCATTCTTGCGTTCTGTAGCGGTGAATCCTATTCACAATGCCCGAAGACCATGAACAAAGGCAATCTGAATATTTGTCGCGGCTGTCGGAATCAACCGGTTACCTTTCGGAAGCGAGCCGTGGCGGCGGTTTTTGGCCGAGCCTTGATGATCACCGTGCCCTTTCTGGCGGCGCTCGTGAATTCCCTCGGAGACGGCACCACTACCCTCTGGTTTGATCAACCGGCGAAGAGTTTTCAAGCCTCCCTGCCCCTCGGCAACGGGCGGATGGGCGCGATGGTCTTCGGCGGTATCGATGAAGAGCGCATCGTGTTGAACGAAAACTCCCTCTGGTCCGGGTCGGTCGAGGATGCCAACCGTCCCGGCGCACATCAGGCACTGCCGGAGATCCGGCGGTTGTTGCTCGAAGGCAAGAACGTGGAAGCCGAGGCGTTGGTGAATCAGAATTTCACTTGCCAGGGGCGCGGTTCCGGGCAGGGCAGCGGGGCGAACGTTCCCTTCGGCTGCTACCAGGTGCTGGGGAACCTCCACCTGCGTTTTGCGGAGATTCCCGCAGGGGCGGAGAAATACCACCGGACACTCGATCTGGCTACGGCTACCGCCACGGTCGGCTATGAACGTGGCACGATACGGGTCGAACGCACGCATTTCGTCAGCGCCGCCGATCAGGTTTTCGTGTCGCGCCTGACGGCCTCACGCCCCGGTTCGGTTTCGTTCGAGGTGTCCCTCGACCGCCCCGAGCGGTTCACGACCTCGCTGGTGGGGACAAACGAGTTACTCATGACCGGGACCCTGAACGATGGACATGGGGGAAAAGGGGTCAGCTACGCTGCCCGTCTGCGACTTCTAACCGTCGGAGGAACCTGGTCCACCCATACCAATCATCTGTGGGTGAAGGGGGCGGACGAGGCCGTGCTGCTCTTGTCGGCGGCCACGGATTTCCACGGCTTCGCGGGCCGACAGGTGGAGGATCCCATCGCCACCACGCGCGTCGACCTCGACCGAGCACAGGCCAAGGGTTATGCGAACCTCCAGCGCGCCCATGTCCAAGACTTTCGTCGATGGTTCGACCGGGTGGAACTGCGGCTGCCCGAGACTACCAACAGCGCCCTGCCCAACCCCCAGCGCCTTGGCGGTTTCGCCCGAGGCGCATCGGACCCTGCCCTGGCGGCGCTCTACTTCAACTTCGGCCGTTATCTGCTGATCAGTTCCTCCCGCCCCGGCGGGTTGCCCGCGAACCTGCAAGGCCTTTGGGCGGAGGAAGTTCAGACGCCCTGGAACGGCGATTGGCATCTCGACATCAATGTCCAGATGAACTATTGGCCCGCCGAGGTCTGTGCTCTTGCCGAGCTAGCCGGACCGTTACACCAGCTCATCGGCTCGCTCGTCGAGCCAGGGCGCAAAACCGCCAAGGCCTATTACAACTCCCGCGGCTGGGTCGCCCACGTCATCACCAACCCGTGGGGTTTCACTTCCCCGGGCGAGAACGCGTCCTGGGGAGCGACGGTCAGCGGCTCGGCCTGGCTCTGCGAGCATCTCTGGGAGCATTACGCCTTCACGCTCGATCGCGACTTTCTTGGCTGGGCCTACCCCATCCTCAAGGAATCCGCCCTGTTCTACCTCGACAACCTGGTCGAAGAACCAAAACATCATTGGCTGGTTACCGGCCCGTCAAACTCTCCGGAGAATGCCTTCCGCCTCCCCGACCATCGAGTCTCCCATGTCTGTCTCGGCCCGACGATCGACCTGCAGCTCCTCCGTGAGCTGTTCGGCAACACCGCTCGCGCCGCCGAAATCCTCGGCCTCGATGCCAGCCTGCGCACCGAGTTGGCGGCGAAACGAGCTCGCCTGGCGCCGAACCAGATCGCCCCGGATGGCCGTTTGCAGGAGTGGTTGGAACCTTACCCGGAACCTGAACCCACCCACCGGCACACCTCACCGATGTACGGCCTCCACCCCTATTACGAAATCACACCCCGAGGTACACCCGAGCTGGCCACGGCCTGCCGCAGGTTCCTCGAAGCCCGCGGAGACAACAGCAACGGCTGGGCGCTGGCCTGGCGAATCAACCTCTGGGCTCGACTGGGCGACGGCGACCACGCCTACAAACTGCTCACCGCCCTCCTCCACCCGACCGGGGATACCGGCCTGAACTATTCCGGCCAAGGCGCCGGGGCCTACCCGAACCTCTTCGATGCCTGTCCGCCGTTCCAGATCGATGGTAATTTTGGCGGTTGCGCTGGGATTGCCGAAATGCTGCTCCAAAGCCATACCGGCGAAATCGAGTTGCTCCCTGCCCTGCCAAAAGCATGGCCCGCGGGCTCGGTCAAGGGCCTCAAAGCCCGCGGCAACCTCACCGTCGACCTAACTTGGAGCGACAGCAAGGTCACGGATTACCATGTCCGTTCCGCTGATCAACGGGAGGTCAAACTACGACTCAACGGCGGGATCAAAACGGTCCGGTCGTCCCAGCCGGCACAGTGAACGGGCAACCACCCCAGGCGGAGGCACCTCAACTGGAGAGAGCACCTTCGGCAGGCGTATGTTGCGTGAAGGTGAGCCGGTCTTTGTCGGCGCTGACCGCTATGGGTTCGCCATCATGAAAAACTCCCTTGAGGATTTCTTCGGCCAAGGGATCCTCCAGGGATCGCTCCACCGCACGACGCATCGGGCGGGCGCCGTACTGCGGATCATACCCACGGCCAACGAGAAACTCCTTGGCTTTGTCGTCGAGTTCGAGGTGGATGTTCCGAGCCTTGAGCCGTTGCATCACCTTGGTAATCTCGAGGTTCAGGATCTCGATCAAGTCCGGCTTGGTCAGGGAGCGGAACACGATAATGTCGTCGAGGCGGTTGAGAAACTCCGGGCGGAAGGTTTTCTTGGCCTCTTCCATAATGCGTTCGCGCATCCGCTCGTAGGTGGTTTCGTCGCTGATGGGAGAAAAACCCAGCGACGATTGTTTTCGGATGGTGTCGGACCCGACGTTGGAGGTCATGAGGATGATGGTGTTGCGGAAGTTCACCACTCGGCCGACGTTGTCGGTCAACTTGCCTTCCTCGAGAATCTGCAGGAGCATGTTCCAGACATCCGGATGAGCCTTCTCGATTTCGTCGAAGAGCACGACTGAGTACGGCTTGCGGCGCACCTGTTCGGTCAACTGGCCACCCTCTTCGTACCCGACGTATCCGGGCGGAGAGCCGATCAAACGGGAGACGTTAAATTTCTCCATGTACTCGCTCATATCGAGTTGAATGAGCGCTTTGCCATCGCCGAATAATTGCTCGGCGAGCGTCTTGGCGAGGAGCGTTTTCCCGACGCCGGTGGGCCCCAGGAGTGCGAAGCTGCCGATGGGCCGGCGAGGGTCCTTGAGGTCCGCCCGGGAACGGCGGAGCGCCTTGCACAGCGAAGCGACCGCCTCCCGCTGGCCGATCACGACCCGGCCCATTTCAGATTCAACCTGAAACAGGCGCTGCATCTCCCCCTGTTCCATTCGTTGGAGCGGGATCCCGGTCCACTTCGAAACGACCTGCAGGATTTCATCCTCATCCACCTTCACGCGTTTCTCTTCACGAGTCGTGCGCCATTCTTTGAGAATTGCTTCGAGTTTTTCTTTGGCCTGCTTTTCCTTGTCTCGCATCCCAGCGGCGCCCTCGAAGTCCTGGTTCTTGATGGCCCGTTCCTTCTTGGCTTTGATGTCCTCGATGGTAACCTCGAGTTCCTTGACCTGCGGCGGGCGAGTCATGGTGCCAATGCGTGCCCGCGAGCCGGCCTCATCCATCAGATCAATGGCCTTGTCGGGCAGATAGCGGTCGGTGATATAGCGGTCTGATAGCTTTACCGAGGCCTCGACGGCTTTGTCGGAAAACTCAGCTTTATGATGTTCCTCGTACTTGGGACGGAGGCCTTTGAGGATAAGGATGGCCTCTTCGATGGATGGCGCCTCCACCCTGACGGCCTGGAAACGACGTTCCAGCGCGGCATCCTTTTCGATGTACTTGCGGTACTCGTTGAGTGTGGTGGCGCCAATACATTGAAGTTCTCCGCGGCTGAGCGCGGGCTTGATGATATTGGAGGCATCCATGGTCCCCTCGGCTGAGCCAGCGCCGACGATCGTATGGAGTTCGTCGATGAACAGCAGAATGTTCTTGGAGCGGCGGATTTCATCCATCACCGCCTTGATACGTTCCTCGAATTGGCCGCGGTACTTGGTCCCCGCCACCATCAAGGCCAGGTCGAGGGTGATCACCCGCTTGTCACGGAGCAACTCGGGAACATTGCCGCTGGCAATCTCTTGGGCCAGGCCTTCGACGATGGCGGTTTTGCCGACGCCAGCCTCGCCCAGCAGGACGGGGTTGTTTTTGGTCCGGCGACAGAGGATCTGAATGACGCGTTCGATCTCGTTTTTGCGTCCGATCACCGGATCCATCTCGCCCTTACGGGCGATCTCGGTGAGATCCCGGCCAAAGGCCTTGAGGGCTGGGGTTTTGACTTCGCCTTTCTTATCGGAGGTTGGCTTCTCGGCCGGCTCGCCGGGGGCCTGTTCTTCCTGCGCCGCCAAGTTCGGATCCAGCTCCTTTAAGATTTCCTGGCGGGTCTGTTCGATATCAACGTCCAGGTTCTTCAGAACGCGAGCGGCCACCCCGTCCCCCTCGCGCAGGAGGCCCAAGAGAATATGCTCGGTGCCCACGTAAGTGTGGTTCAGGTTCTTCGCTTCCCTGGCGGCGAGAGCGAGCACCTTTTTCACGCGCGGCGTGTATGGAATGCTGCCGATCATCTTTTGGTCAGACCCGGTTCCGACCTGTTTCTCCACCTCCATGCGGACGGTTTCGAGATCGAGCCCGAGTTTTTGGAGAACGTTGACCGCCACCCCCTGGCCCAGTTTAATTAGGCCCAGCAGCAGGTGCTCGGTGCCGATGACGTTATGGTTGAAGCGGTCGGCTTCTTTGCGCGCCAACGCCAGCACCTGCTGTGCTCGCGGCGTGAGATTGTTCATTGATTCATCACTCATACTCACCTCACCATGCAATTACTTTTGCGGTTTGTCCAATGCCGGCCCCGACTCGGGGCGTCCGGGCTTGGCAACCGGACGACTAACCTGTTTGAGACGATCGCGAACCATGTCGGCCCGGATCAAGTCCCGCTCTTCCGCGCTCAGCTTCTCAAAGTGTTGTTTCTGCAAATGGGCCGGCTGAGTCAAAATAAATAGTTCATCGACCAGCGACCTTTCCACCCCAGGGAACAAGCCCACATCTATGCCCAGCCTCATCAGGGACAAGAGGTTCATGGTTTCCTTCGAGGAAATGCTATGGGCGTTGGCCAGAATACCGTAAGCGCGGCCGATATGGTTGAAGACCATCTTCGGTTTCTTCTCGATCAACGTGTCGCGCGCGTTTTCCTCGTGCTCGATGATCTGGGCCAGGACTTTCTCGATGCGCTGAACGATGTCGCTTTCGCTCTCCCCCAAGGTCATCTGATTGGAGACCTGAAAAACGTTGCCTAGGGCCTCGGTGCCCTCGCCATAAAAGCCGCGCACCGCCAGACCCAATTTGTTGACCGACTGAATAATCGGGTTGATCTGCTCGGCGATGACGAGGCCGGGCAGATGCAACATGGCACTGACGCGAATACCGGTGCCGAGATTCGTGGGACAAGCCGTGAGGTAGCCCCATTCGGAGTCGAAGGCAAAATCGAGTTGCTTTTCGAGGGCGGAATCAGCATGGTCGATCGCGGCCCATGCCTGGCGGAGCTGCAGGCCAGGCCGAAGGGCCTGCATCCGCAAATGGTCCTCCTCGTTGATCATGACACAGAGCGTCTCATCCCGATTGAGCACCAGCCCGCTGCCGGCACTTTTGGCCGCGTGCTCGCGGCTGATCAGGTGCCGCTCCACCAGGATGTTCTTGTCCAGTAATGACATGCCATCCATGGCCTCTGAATAGCACTCTTTCATGTCGGGGAGTGACTCGACAGCGGGGCGAATCAGGTCCAGCACGCGCACGCGATCCGGTTTCTTGGCCCAACCGGGAAACGGAGCGTCCTTGAGGTTACGGGCGAGCCGGACGCGGCTGGACATCACAATCCGGTCGTACGGCCCCTTGCGGCGGGCCATCTCGGCGGGTGGCGTCAGAAAATGGTGCAGGTCCATGGTGGTCAGGCGGCGGGATTCGGGGTGATCCGGGCCGACGCTTTCTTAATCTCGTCGCGTAAAACTGCCGCTTGCTCGAAATCTTCGGAATCTATGGCCTTGGCGAGTTTCTTTTGGAGGGTCTTTAGGCGATCGGACAGGTCGCGTCCCTGGCGCAGGAACTCAGGCACCTTGCCCACATGGCGGGTGCCCTTATGCATGGTCTTGAGCAACCCGGCGAGGGCCTCGGAAAAAGTCCGGTAGCATTCGGCGCAACCGAGTCGCCCCGCCTTCTTGAAGTCGGCCTGGCTAAACCCGCAACGCGGGCAACGTAACTCGTTCCCCCCGCTGGCCTGCTCAATCTCCTGGGATGCGCCCAAGCCGAGCAAAAGGTCCGCGAGTGAAAACCCGGTAGGGTCGTTCACACCTTTGCTCTTGGCGCATTCCTCGCAGAGGTCCACCTTTTGCATTTTTTCCCCAGCGATCTGAGCCAAGTGCACGGTGGCCTCTTTTTCCTTGCAGATGCAGCACAACATAATTCCTTACTCGTATATCGGCTCGCCAGACGCTTTAGTCAAGGCGTGATACTGCGACACCAAACGGGTGGTGATCGGCCCGGGCTTGCCATCGCCGATGATGCGCCCATCCACCTTGACCACCGGCAAGATCTCGGCGGCGGTGCCGGTGAGAAAACACTCCTCTGCGTTGAACACATCGTAGCGGGTGAGGTTGGGCTCACCGACCACAATGCCTGATTCGACCGCCAGCTCCATCACCACCCGCCGCGTGATCCCGTAAAGCGCGCCGGCCGAGAGCGGTGGCGTTAGCAACTGGCCCTCCCGGAGAATAAACAGATTGTCCCCAGTACACTCCGCGACGAAACCTTCGGAATTGAGGAGGATCGCCTCCTCGCAACCCGCGTTGTTGGCTTCAATCTTAGCGAGAATATTGTTGAGATAGTTCAGGGACTTGATTGCCGGGTTAAGCGCGCTGTGAAGATTCCGTACCGTGGGCACCGTGATGATCGCCATCCCCTGTTCATACAATTCCGGCGGGTAGAGCTGGATCTTGCCGGCAATGATAATCACCGATGGGTTTTGGCAGCGGTTAGGATTCAAACCCAGGGTGCCAACGCCGCGCGTAACCACCAACCGGATGTAACCGTCGCGCAGCTCATTCTGACGGCAAGCCTCGACGGTCGCCGCCATCAACTGGGCGTGCGACAGGGGAAGGTCCAGCAAGATAGCCTTGGCCGAAAAGAAGAGCCGGTCGATATGTTCCTTGAGCCGGAACACGCGCCCGTTATAAACGCGAATCCCCTCGAAAATACCGTCGCCATACAACAGCCCGTGGTCGAAGACCGAGATCTTGGCCGCCTGCTCGTCACAAAACTTTCCGTCGATATAGACTTTCATGCCTTTCACCAGGGGCTAGCGTACGCAAACTGAGGCTGGCTGGCAACTCAGTTTGTTCCACTGTTTGTTCCTCAGTTTGTTGCTGGACAACGGGGTGAGAACCACTATATTGCCGACGTTGGTCAAAGCCGACCCTATGGTCTAGCGGTTAGGACACCACCCTTTCACGGTGGGAGCCCGGGTTCGATTCCCGGTAGGGTCGCCATTTTGACGGCTTTAGGCTGGTTGGCGTCGGGCTGACGCGACGCTATGGGTGTGTCATTTAACCGGAGTCTGATCTTCCAGCTCAAAAGTAGCCTTTCCGCACACGCCCTCCTGGCGGGTCATTGGTGCCGCCAACAGTGATTTGGTTCGATGGTACTCCGCGCGGGAGTATTTGGCGCAGACCAGCTCGGCGGCGCGGTTCAGGACAGGATCGTCCAAGGACCATGGTTCCCACTGGCATGCTTGCCCTGGTGGGCCGGCCTCGCACATAGCACGTTGCCACTCTAGTCGGGAGCCAGTTCCCTTCGGAGACTGGACAGACCCCTGAATGAGCAGACCGCCGCGGGTCCTGCGTTGAGCCGCACCGGCGATTTTCCGCCCCCTCCAGAGCACATCTGACTCCTCACAACCCACAAAACATTGGCCGGGAAGAGCCCTAACCGCCAGCGGCGCCAGGTCCACACTCTGACCCAAGCGCGCGAAGGCAGCCCGCACCCACTCATGCACCCGGCGGTAGCTCTCTTTGGCCCGCAGTGCGTGCCACGGGTGGCCGGCGGGAAAAGCCAGGCTGTAGGTCCAGTCCAAATCGTGCGGCACGATCCCGCCCCCCGTTGGCCGGCGCACCAGGGGCCGCAACGGGGTGAGGCGTTCGACCTCATCGTACTTCTGGAAGTAGCCGAACGTGGCGGCAGGTTCGATCCAGCCGTAGAAACGCAACACCGGCCGGCCCAACCGCGGCATGGCCTCCAGCAAAGCCTCGTCCAAGGCCATGTTGAAGCCCGGTTCACACAAACCGGATTCCACCAGGTACCAGCTCCGCTCTAGCGGTTGGGTGCCCTGTGGGGCTGGATCAATGGGGCTCATGTTTGGCTGGTGCAATTCTCGAGGAGCGACTCGCCCAGGGCTCGCACGGCGCGTCGAAGTTGGGCGGCGGTGATCGTTAGGGGCGGTGAGAACCCGATCACCTCCGAATCGTGGCCTTCGGGCAACAAGATGAATCCGCGCTGCAACATCGATTTAACGACGCGCAGGGCCTTGTCCCCAGCCGGGGTGCCATCGGTCCGCCGCACTTCCAGCCCCGCCAGCAACCCCACTCCGCGCGCTGACCAGCGGAAGCCGGAGGAAGGTGACGGAAGCCCAAAAAGGCTCTGCCTCAACAGGCCTCCGAGCCGAGCGCTACGCTGGACCAACCGCCGGGAGCGGATTTCCCGCAGTTGGGCCAGGGCCATCGCGCAGCCGACCGGATGCCCAAGAAAGGTGCTGGTGTGAATCGCTTCGCCAGTCGAAGGTGGCCAGGCGGAATCCATCAGTTCCGCCCGCCCCACACAGGCAGAGAGCGGGAAACCGCCGGTCAAGGCCTTCCCCAGGCAGATCAGGTCTGGCACGACCCCCCAGTGCTCGCAGGCAAACCACTTCCCCGTGCGGCCGAATCCGGTGTAGATTTCGTCGAGTATGAGCAAGGCCTCGTGATCATCGCACAATTGGCGCAGGCGCGGCAAAAAGTCGGGAGGTGGCACGTTCAGGCCGCCACGCACCTGAATGGGTTCCACCAACACCGCGCCGATTTTACCGCAGCGCAGCAAGTCCGTGATTTGGGCCTCAACCTGGTCCATGGACACCCGCTGCACTGTTGCTTCGGGGAGGCTGGCGTAAAACGGGGAACCCGCCTGCAAGAGTGGGCCTGGAAAGGGCACAAAATGGCAGAACTGGCGCAGTTGGGGCTTAAAAGGCCCGCGGAAATGGACGCGATGTGTGGCATTCAGGGCCCCGTAACCCAGTCCGTGATAAGCTCCGGCAAACGCAATGATGCCTGCTTTCCCCGTGGCGAGGAGTGCGGTTTTGAGCGCTGCCTCGACCGCCTCGAACCCGGAGTTGCAAAAGATCGTCTTCCCCTTCGTCGCCCTCGTCCGACTTGTTCTAAACGATCCGACGCGACCCCGCCCCGCGCCCCAACGCCCAAAGGTCAACTGGCTCAACTCTCGCGCCAATTCCCCCTTAAGCCGGTGCGGATGTACATCTCCCATCGCGTGTAGCAACCTGGCCATCTGCCGTTGGCCGGCGCGCACGACGCGAGGATTCGCATGCCCGGCGGCGGCCACGCCAAAAGCAGCCGTCAGATCCAGATATTTCCGACCCTCGACGTCCAGAACTCGAACCCCGCTCGCCTTATCCCAGACGATCGGCCAGGAACCGTCGGCCTCGAGGAAGGTGACGTTGCGCGATTCAAACTCGCGCAGCAAAGTCAGGGCTCGGGCTGATTTTCGAGGACCACTCATACACCGCGTTGTTCCGGGGGCCAAATGATTTTGTGCAATTGAACCTGGAACCGAACCGGGAGGGCGTCGGCGATGATCCGCTCGGCCAACTCCCGGCGCGAGATCGGCTCGTGGTTCGACGGAACCGGTTTGAGTGCCTGGTCACGTTGTTCCACCGCGAGGGGATGGACCCAGGAAAGGAGGAGTGGGCAAACGTCCGCTAAGCGATGTTCGGTAATAACCTTGGCCGCCCACTCGTAGTCCTGGCGGGTGCCAATGACAAACTTGAGTTCGTCGGTCGCCTTGAGGCAGGGCAGGTTTTCCCAGCGGTTGCGACCGCTCTCGCCGCTGCTTGGGCATTTGAGATCCATGATGCGACGCACGCGCGGATCCACGCGCGAGATATCGAGCGCGCCGCTGGTCTCGACCAGCACGGTAAAACCATCGTCGCACAGGGCGGCCATGAGCGGGAGGGAGGCCGGCTGCAACAGGGGTTCGCCACCGGTCAACTCCACCAACGGCAGCCGCCCCGTCCCGGGGTGAATCCACGCCGGCGGTTTTTCGGCGTGGTTCCTTCCATAGGGCACGGCCAATCGCCGGACCTCCTCGCCAATCTCGGCCATCGACCACTGGCGCCCCTGAGTGAAGGCGTAAGCGGTGTCGCAATAGGAGCAGCGCAGGTTACACGCCGTTAGCCGGATAAAGACGCACGGCAGCCCCGCGAAGGTGCTTTCCCCTTGCAGGCTCAAATAGACTTCATTGACGACTAAGGTGGCGGCCATCGGCCTTAACTTAGCGGACGACCCGCCTGGAGGGAAGCCGGAGGATCGGGCCATAGACGTTGCCTCGACGGGGACTCGCGTCGCCCCAGGACTGGCCGGTACCGGTTCGTTCGTCATTGCCTCCCCGGCTCGGACCGCTATGATGCGCGGCATGGATATCTATGATCATCCTACTTTCCGGATGGCCTGCCGGCAGTTTGACCTGGTGGCCGACCACCTGCAGATCCCTCAAGCCGAACGCGATCGGCTCAAGTACCCGAAACGCTCGATGGCGGTGGCTCTTCCCATTCACCGGGACGACGGTTCCACCGAGGTGTTCACCGGCTACCGGGTCCAGCATCACCTGACCTTGGGCCCGACCAAAGGGGGATTGCGCTTCCACCCGGACGTTCGGCTGGGAGAGGTGGCCGCGCTGGCCATGTGGATGAGTTGGAAATGTGCTTTGACCGGCTTGCCCTTCGGCGGCGCCAAGGGCGGCATTGCCTGCGACCCCTCCAAAATGTCGACCGCCGAACTCGAACGACTCACCCGCCGTTATACCCAGGAGATGATCCCTTTCATCGGCCCGCAGGTAGACGTCATGGCACCGGACCTTGGCACCAACGAGCAGGTCATGGCCTGGATGATGGATACCTACTCGGTGCACGCCGGCTACAGCGTGCCGAGCATTGTAACGGGCAAACCGGTCGGGTTGGGCGGCTCGCTCGGCCGACGCGAAGCCACGGGCCGGGGTGTGGGCTACCTCATCAACCGAGCGGCCGATACGATAGGGCTGGACGTCGGCAAGGCCACCGCAGCCGTCCAGGGCTACGGGAACGTCGGCTCGGTTACGGCGCTCTCCCTGGCCCGGTACGGCGTCAAGATCATCGGCATCACCGATGTCCAGGGCGGCGTCTATAACGGTGACGGCCTCAACCTCTGGGAGCTGGAGAAACATGTCGCGCGGAACCGGACCGTCGCTGGTTTTCCCGAGGCGCAAGCCATCACGAACGAACAACTGTTGGTGTTGCCGTGCGACATCCTGGTCCCCGCGGCCCTCGAACGCCAGATCACCGGCGACAACGCGGCTAAAATCCAATGTCGCATCCTGGCGGAGGCGGCCAACGGCCCTACCACTCCCGATGCCGACGTCATCCTGGACCAGCGTCCCGAGATCTTTCTCCTCCCCGACGTCCTCTGTAATGCTGGAGGGGTCGTCGTTTCCTATTTCGAATGGGTGCAGGACTTGCAGAGTTTTTTCTGGGGCGAGACCGAAGTGGTGGACAAGCTCTTCCGCATCCTGGAGACTGCCTTCACGCAGACGGTGGCAATGAGCCGGAAACAAAAGCTCTCCATGCGGTTGGCTGCGCTCAGTCTCGGCATCAAACGCTTACAGGAAGCCAAGCGCACCCGCGGGCTGTTCCCTTAGCCACGGTTGGGAGGTCTAATTAATCCGCAAACCACGACGCAACCATTTGCTCCGGACGGAAGACGCCGAGGGTCCGGAGGGCTGGCTTGGCTCCTCTTCTGCTGCACCGGCCTGGCCGCCGCCAGCACCGAAGCGGCGGATTGGCCTCACTTCCTCGGCCCTTCCAGCGATAACCACTCCCCGGAGACCGGCTTGGTTGACCGTTGGCCCACCAGGGGTCTGCCGCTCGTCTGGGAAAAGCAGATCGGTTCCGGCTACAGCGCGCCTTCCGTACTCGGCGGTTACCTCCTAGTTCACCACCGACTCCAGGACCGGGAGATCGTCGAAGCTTGCGATGCGGCCACCGGCAAGACCCTTTGGCGTTATGATAATCCGAGTGGCTACGCCGACCCATTCGGTTACAACAATGGGCCCCGGGCCACCCCGCTATTAACCTCGAACCGTTGCTACACCTTGGGTGCGGAAGGGCGCCTGGTCTGTCTCGAACTCCAGACCGGCAAGCTGCTCTGGCAGCGCGAGACGGCAGCGGAATGGAACGTCCCCCGCCCCTTTTTTGGCGTCGGCTCCAGCCCGTTGCTGGAGGCCGATAGACTCATCGTCATGGTCGGGGGACAGCCTAACTCTACGATCGTCGCCTTCGACCCCGAGACCGGAAGTACAATCTGGGAGAGCGTTGGCAAGACGAATTGGCAGGGGGTCCCCGCGCTCGGTTGGGCGGGAGGCGGTCCCTACCAATGGACGGGCGAGGAACAACTCGCCAGCTACTCCTCGCCGGTGGCCACCACCATCCACCGCCGCCGACAGCTCCTCTGCCTGACCCGCCAGGGCCTCGTCTCGCTGAACCCCACCAACGGCGAGGCCTATTTCAGCCGCTGGTTTCAGTCCCCGGTCAACGAATCGGTGAACGCCATGTGCCCGGTGGTATGGAACGACCTGGTGCTGATCTCGGCCGCCTACTACCGCATCGGAAGTGTGTTGTTACAGGTCAATCCGGACAGTCGGTCTTACCATGAGGTGTGGCGAAGTCCGGATCGCTCGTCTTCATCCGCCCCACCGGGGGGATATTCCGAACCACCGGTGCTCGAGATCCATTGGAACACGCCCGTGCTGCACGAGGGTTTCCTGTACGGGTTCAGCGGCCGTAACGAGCCGGACGCGACGTTTCGTTGCGTGGAATTCAAGACCGGCGAGTTGAAGTGGAGCCGCGACGAGCGTTGGCGCCCGCATAGTCTGGCCCAACCACCGGTTTATGGCCGTGGCTCGCTCATCCTGGCCGACCGCAAGCTGATCGTGCTGGGTGAGGGCGGCAAGCTCGGCTGCTTTGCGCTCAACCCCAACCAACCGCAAGAACTCGCCTCCTGGCAGGTGCCTCAGCTCCATTATCCATGCTGGGCCGCGCCCGTCCTGGCGCACAAAAAGCTCTACCTCCGCAGCGAGAATAGACTGGTTTGCCTTGATTTGGATCGCCCCTGACCCGGTAGGGCTCTCGGTGTTGCGGCAGAGTTCTGGTTCCAGAACAAAACGCCAGGCTCGAGGGGACGTTGTAGCCGCTGCGATGTTGGCTTGGCTTACGGCGCCGCGGTGAAAAGCACCCGATGAATCGGCGTGGGATAGGGCACGTCTGGTCCCTTGGCGGCGGCCCAGAGCACTCGGTTCAGGGCGTCTTCCGGCGCGAGGTCGTACTCGCGGAAGTTCATTCGGGCGGACTGCTTGGCGCCCGGAGACTTCGCGGTATTCTTGGCCAGCACATCCACCTTGGGGGTCAACGGCGTGAACGGCACCACCTCGGCGGTCTTGCCGAAACATCGGAACATGGGGGTCGCGCCGGCATCGTATTGCGTCAGGGGTGGCAGGCCGAGAATGAGTTCGATGGTCCGGACCATGCTGGCGGTAGTGTAAAGCGTGCTGTCCACGATGCCGCGCTTGCAGTAGGGGCTAATCACCAGACCAGCCGTCCGATGGGCATCCACATGGTCCGGTCCGTTTTGCGCATCGTCTTCGATCACAAAAATGGCCATCTCTTTCCAGAACCGGCTGCGGCTGGCGGCCTGGACAATCCGGCCCAGGCCGATGTCATTGCTCGCCACGCAGGCGTCGGGGGTGAACGAGCCTGCCCGCGTGCCTTGAGTGTGGTTCTCGCCCAACGACATGATGGTGAAGCGAGGCAGGACACCACCCGGCGCTTCCGCCAGATGGAGGTCCTCGATCCAGAAGGCGACCCGTTCCATGTCACGTCCCCTGCCCCACCGCCCCCGGTTGACCGACGGCACACTCACCGCACCTTCGCCATAGTTCTTAAAACTGACGCCCTGGCGTTTGCAAAGATCCCAGAGGTAACCGGCCGCGGGGGTGTCCATTTCGTGGTTGCCGGGGATTTTCCCGTGGGCCGAGTAGGAGAGAATCCAGGAGCGCTGGTTGTAGTCGGTGGCAATGGCGGCGTCGCACCAACTGTGCCCATCCACGCTGACCTCGCCGTTGCAATACAGGTTGTCCAGCAGAACATAGTCGCGTGCGATCTGGTGCTGGTTGGGGGTGACATTTTCACCATACATCGTCAGGTTCGAGTCGCCGTTGCCCGCCGGTTGGCCTGTCGCATCTCGAAAATCGCCCAGCACCTGGTCGTAGGTTCGGTTTTCCTTGATGATGTACAACACGTATTTGATGGGACACGCCTCGCCCACCTTGTCGGGAATCACGGAATCGGCGACCATCGGTGCGTGATGGAATTGGTCGGGGGTGTAAGGAGAGTTGCGCCGCACCTGCTCGGTGTAGCCTGCCATGCCCGCCGCATCTGGCCGCTCAATGAAAGACACCGTCCCCGACAACGTTCGGCCAATGTAGTCGAAGGGCGGCGGGCGGTGGAGTTTGGTCGCGTTTACGGTGGTGGGCGGGACGTTCGCGCGGGCAGCGAGTCCCTTGCCGTTGGCGACGTACAAGGTCTTGTTGTCCGGGCTGACCGCCACTGCGGTAGGATACCACCCAACGGGGATGAAGCCTTCGACCACCGAGACGGACTCGTTGTTGCGGCTAGCCTCCTCCGAGGTCGAGTTGGAGATGTCCACCACCATCACGGAGTTGTTGTCCGCGTTGGCCACGAAAAGCGTATGGCCATCCGGTGACACGGCGACACCGTCCGGTGTGCTCCCCTCCGGAGACTGCGGATAGAGCGAGGTGGAGATGATCTCGCGCGTTCCCTCGGGGATGCGCCGGGTGGGGCTGGCGCCCGGCTCGACGCTTTCCAGGCGGCGCGTTTGAACAACGTGCACGGTGTTATCCCCGCCGCAAGCCACGAACAGTCGCCCATCCGGCGCCAGCGCCATATCCGTCGGGCGCAGTCCCACGCTGATTTCCCGGACCCGGCGCCCTTGCTCGGTATCCACGACGCTGACGGTACGACTGCCCCAATCGCTCACGTACAAATGGCGCCGGTCCGCGCCGAAGACACAACTGTGCGGGTGCTGGCCGACCGGGATGGACTTTTGCAACGCCAGCGTGACCGGATCGATGACCCAAATCTCGTGGGCCCCCTCGTTGCACGCGTACAGCTTCCCCGTCGTCGGATTGACAGCCAGTCCAGCCAGAAAGACTCCGTTCTCGGAAGTTGCCCCGGGCGCTACCGATCGTTCCAAGCTGGCCTGCCCGTTGCCGAGCTTGAACCGGTGAAGCTTCCCCGAATCCCCGCCCGACACAAAAAACTGCTGGCCGTCCCTGGCAAACGCCAGTCCATTCCAACTCTCCGCGAGCGGAAGGAACTGGACCTCCTTGCGATTGGCGATATCGAGGATGGTAACGCCGTGCCTGGTAAACCCGCCGTGAACGCCGACGAGCCATTTTTTATCGGGAGAAACCACCAGCTTCAAGGCCAGATCGCTCACCAGCACCTGCGTCCCTGCGGGGGTGACCCCCCAACCGTTAAACAGCAGGTTCTGGTTGGGTTTCAGGCCCGACCGCAGGCGAACCTCCGGGCTGTTGACGTCCTCGGCGGGTTGGCGGATGGGTTGGATCTCCGCGGCGAAAACACCACCCGCGACAGCCAGAGCCATCGCACCGGGCGCCAGGAACTGCAAAATAGCTTTCATAAGGTCCTAGGCCACTTCCCAGCCCGGCCGGTAAGTCTCCTTCAGCAACTTGTCGGCCTCTGGGGCATTGGTGCACTTCATCGCCTTGGCGTCCCAGTAGATCTTCTTGCCCACGCGCATCGCCACCAAACCGAGCAGGCCCACCTCGGTCAGCGCAGCGGAATACTCGAAGTTGGCGCTGGATTGCGGGCCGCCCTTGCAGGCGTCCAGCCAATCCCGGTGATGCCCCTTGGAGTCGCGGCAACTTCTTGGCGGGACGCTTATAGGCCTCGTCCTTCGAGCCCGGCAAAAGCACCGGCCGGCCGGCCCAACCTGCGCACGTCAACAACCCTTTGTCACCCACAAAGAGAATCCCATTCCCGTTCGCGCCGAGTTGATCCTCTTCCTCGAGGCCCTCGGGCCGTGCGGGCATCAGTCCCCCCTCATACCAGGTGAAGCGCACGGGCGGCATTTTGCCACGGGCCCCGAATTGGTAGTGGTACAGCCCCCCGAAGGGGGCGATGTAGGAGTCCAGGCCGCCGGCCGCGGACGCCTCGATGGTGAGCGGTTCGCGCAGATCCAACGCCCAAACCGCCGGATCGAAATTATGGCAGAAGAAGTCGCCGATGGGCGCCGTGCCGAAGTCCCAGAAATCGCGCCAGGCCACCGGGTTGTAACACGAGCTGTATGGACGTTTCTCCCGTGTCCCCAGCCACAAATCCCAGTTCACGCCTTTAGGCACCGCTTCCTCCGGCGGCCGCCCGCCCGGGTTCTTCTTGTTCCAGCGCGAGGCATTCGTCCAGGCATGGACCTCGCGGACGTCGCCGATGGCGCCGTCCCAGATGATTTCGCAGGTCTGGCGGATGAAATCACCCGAGTGCCCCTGGTTTCCCATCTGCGTGGCCAGGCCGGTTTCCTTGGCCAACTTGGAAATCTGGCGGGCTTCCCAGACGTTGTGCGTGAGCGGCTTTTCGCAATAGGCGTGCTTGCCCAGGCGCATCGCAGTCGCACACACGTAGGCGTGATTGTGATCGGGGGTGGCGCAGAGGATCGCGTCGATCGCCTTTTCCTTCTCCAGCATGACCCGAAAATCTTCAAAATCCGCCACCTGGTAGTTCGGGGTCTTCTCCGCGTAGTGCTTTTGGATCTCGCCCTTCAACGGCAATCGACCAGCAACGCTGTTGTAGTAGAACGCATGCAGGTCCTGCGACTCGATCGGGTCCGCCACGGCGATGATCTGGACGTCGGGTTGTTGAAAGAGGTTCCGGACGTTGGTCTGGCCCTGACCACCACACCCGATAATGGCGACGTTGATCTTCCCGCTTGGGGCCACAAACCTGGTCCCTCCCAAAACGTGGCGCGGGACCACGCTGAAACCCGCTACGACCGTAGCGGTAGTGCCAAGGAATCGGCGCCGGCTGACGCCGGGGTTGGATGCGTTCTGTTTTTTCATAGTACGACGGATTCTTCGAGCCGCCAGGATTACCCTGTGGGGAGCTCGCCGCAAGCAACAAATGCGAGTCCGCCAACGCTCCGATCGAGGTGCTCCCGCGGTTGGCGCAAAACCGGTCGGACGCTTGCGATTCCCAACTGTGCTGCTAGATTCCTGCCGCATGAACTCACTTTTTAACGACTTCGGGGGCATTTTGGAGAACCTGGGGCGTTGGTTTGACCCCCCTCGGACCGTCACCTCACCTGTAACCGCTTGAAAGGATCCTCGCCTTTGATTCCCCGATACTTCCGACTTCTCTGTGTCGCTGTGTTCTGTTCCTCGACGACGTGGATCGTGATGGCCCAGGAGAAGCGAGAGGGAGGGCTAACCACGACCAATCAGGCTGGGAGTGTTGATTACTGGGCCGTCGAGGACGCGAAAGAGCGCGAAAAACTGCCCTTGTATCAGACCATCCCCGCCGCCAAGCCCGAGGAATTAACCTCGGCGAACGGGTGGCCCAAGCGCGACACCTACCTGAACTGGCACCGTTCTCACGGAGACAACGGCGGAACGCGGTACTCCGCCCTGGACCAAATCAATCGCCAGAACGTCACGAATCTCCAACTGGCCTGGATTTACCACTCGCGCGACGGCAGTAACAACCTGCAGTGCAACCCGATCATCGTGAAGGGTCTGCTATATGGTCCGACCCCGGGCCAGCACCTGGTGTCCGTGAACGCCGAGACCGGCGCCGAGGTGTGGCGGTTCAAACCCGAGGGGCGGCCGGCCTTTCGCGGGTTGGTCTATTGGCCGGGCCAACCGGGCGCGGACGACCGGGTCCTGTTCTGCGCCGGACCGTACCTCTACGCCCTGAATCCGCGGACCGGGCAGCCTATCCCCGACTTCGGCGATGGGGGAAAGACGCGCCTCCCGGGAGTGGCCCAAGGGGATTTCGGCGCCGCCACTGCGGGACCGACCACCTTCGGCCATATTTTGGTGGTGCCGGGATTCGAGAAAGATGTGTGGGGCTTTGACCTCGTGACCGGGCAACACCTCTGGACCTTTCATACCGTGCCGCAGCCTGGCGAGTTCGGCTATGACACCTGGGACCATACCGAATCCTACGCGGCCAACTGCTGGTCCGGCATGGCGATGGACGAAGTGCGCGGCATCGCCTATGTCACCACGGGATCGCCCAAATCGAACTTCATCGGCGTGAACCACCGCGGGGACAACCTGTTCGCCAACTGTGTCATCGCGCTGGATGCCCGCACCGGCAGGCGCCTCTGGCATTTCCAGGAAATCCGACACGACATTTGGGACTTGGACATCCCTGCCCCGCCAAACCTGGGTACTATCACCCGGGATGGAAAAAAGGTGGATGTGGTGACCGCCGTTACCAAGATCGGCAATACCCTGCTCCTGGACCGGGTCACCGGGAAACCGATCTTCCCGTTCCGGCTGCGCCGGGCGCCCACGAGCACTCTGCGCGGCGAGAGGACTTCGTCCTATCAACCCGACCCAGAACTGCCGGAGCGGTTCTCCAAAATGGAGTACACCGCCGACGACCTGACGGAGCGATCGGAAGAGTCGGTTGACTTTGCGCGCACGCGATTCAAGAGCGCAACCACGGGGTTCTTTCAGCCTTTTGTGGAAGGGCGTCCCAATCTGTATTTGGGGATTGACGGCGGGGCTGAGTGGACCGGAGCATGCATCGACGTTGAAACCGGAAGACTCTACGTCAGCGCCAATCACATGGGCTGGGTTCCGTCCGTTTTCCGGGACGACGACGGGCCGGAGAATAGCAACGCCCCGAAAACGCACGGGCGCGTGGTGTTTGAGGCGGCGTGCGCCCAATGCCACGGCAACAACCGCCTCGGACTAGGCATGGCGCCGCCTCTGCGCGGCCTGCGGCAGCGCCTGACCGATGACGCCGTCGTCAAGCAAATCCGGGAAGGCAAAAACGCCATGCCGGCTTTCCCACAGTTCAGCGCCGCAGATCTGAAGGACCTGGTTGACTACCTGATGCTGCGAGATCGCCCGCGACCGCTGGTAGTGGCGAAGCCTGAACGACCTCGATACAACTCTTCCGGGTATCCGAAGTTCTATGACGCTGAAGGCTACCCCGCCAACAAACCTCCTTGGGGAACGCTCAATTGCATCGACTTGAACAGCGGCAAGCTCCTGTGGAAAGTCCCCCTGGGCGAGTACCCCGAACTGACCGCCCAAGGCATGAAGCTCACCGGCACGGAGAATTACGGTGGCGCGATAGTCACCGCGGGCGGACTGGTGTTTTGCGCGGGAACGCGTGACCACAAGATCCGCGCCTTCGATAAAGATACCGGAGCGGAGTTGTGGTCTGCCAAACTCCCCTGGGTCGGGAACGCGCCCCCCGCCAGCTACGCGGTCAACGGCCGGCAATACATCGTCATTGCAGCTACCGGCGGCAACAAACTGGGCACTCCCTATGGCGACGCCTACGTCGCGTTCGCGCTGCCTCCCCAGGTCCCGTGAATCCAGGTTAAACGCCCTCTGCCTCGTCAAAGCCTCTCAAGCGCTCCCGATCCCGGACCTTCGTACCCACCGTGGTCCAAGCCCCCGGGGGGAGATGGGCCTTTTTCGACAGAGGCAGCGACAAGGGTCGCCTCCCGCCCACTCTCGGGACGAGCCCTGCCTACTCCCCCAGCAACTCGGCGCAAGAGGCAAATGCCTGCCGCGGATCATCCCCTGACGCCGGCCTTCCCACGACCCGCACACCGAACGTGCGCATCGGCTTGAGCAGATCGCAGGTGAATCGCTCGCCCCCCACCAGGCCTGCCGCGTTCGTGGCCGTGGTTGCGGGATAGTCCTTCAACACTCCCACCGTTTCCCACTTGCCGCCGGGCATGGCCTGGATCTGGACTTGGGGCCGCCCGCCGCTCGCGTCGAACCAACCACCGTCATGGAAGGTTTTTCCATGCACGAACCCCACTCGCTTCAGCTCGGTCGGCGCCTCCAGCGTCACTGCGAACCAATCCTCGGCCGCCGGTTTGCCGTCAAACGTGACAACGAAACTGCCAGGATCACCGTCGCTGATTGAACCAGAGACATTCCCGCGACGCGATCGGCTCTCCTTTTCATCCTGGAACAGGTTACCGGCGCTGGGTCCCACGGGGAGCCATACTTGGTATTCAGCGCCGCTGTTGCCCGCGTCCGCGAACGGAATCAGCCGAATCGGGAAGGTCGAACCCGCTTGGCCGGACTTGGCGGGCCGCCGCCCAATCGCGTTCACCCGGAACACCTCTGCAGCGGGCCAGGTTCGGAGATGGTCAGGCGCCGGTTCCGGGGTAACCGCCAACGCCGCCAGGTCCGCGCTGGGCATCGCCACGGCACGCACGCCCGATCGCTCCCCAACCAGGTCCGATTCGGCCGCCAGCACGAGCGGGCCGTAAAGCAGGGCCAGTTTCCCCGCATTCTTGTGATCTCCGACCACCACCTGCGGTTCAGACTTGAACGTCAACTCCATCCGGTCGCCATCGCTCCAGGTGCGATGGACCGCCAGATAACCGTCGATCCGCGGCGCCGAGGTTTCGGGTTGACCATTGATGTGGGTCAGCGGGCTTCGACACCAAGCCGGCAACCGCAGCTTGATCGTAAATGCCCTTTTTTCCGCCAACCCGAGCGAGATTTGAACGCGCTCCCCAGTGGGATACCGTGTGTCCGTAACCAGCTTCACTGGGGTGTGGTCCTGAAGGCTCAGCTTCACCGTCCCCGCATCGTAGAGGTTCACGACCACGCCATCGGTGTCCGTGGAAGTGGCGAAGGTGGGAATCAAGGCGATCCCGCGCGGCCCGCTGGAGAGGCAGCAGTGGCCGTCCAGAGTCGAACTGTAGGGCTTTTTCCCCTCCATCTGGATGTAGTAACCCCAGGCGGAGCCGTCGCACTTCTGGGCACCAAAGAGTTGGTTCAACACCACATGCTCCAACTGGTCGGCGAAGCGCGCCTCGCCGGTCAACCTCAGCAGTTGGGCGTTGAACTGAAGCCAGGTCACAGTGACGCAGGTCTCGCCCACGTTGGCGACATTCGGAAGATCGAAGTCATCGTGGAAAAGCTCGCCGTAACTGGCCGCGCCCGTGATATAAAGCCGATGGGCGACGATGTCTTGCCACGCGTTCAGGCACGCCTCGAGGATCTTGGCATCCCCGACCGTTCGGTAGTACTCGAGGGCGCCGTTCAGACAGGAGAGCATCTCGTAGGCCTTGCCGTTGCCGACCTTGTCGACGCGCTTCGCCGAGAGGAGGGTCGAGATGATTTTGGGGCCGTTAGGGTGTTCCCAAGCCCGCAGAATATACTGGCAAAACTCCAGGTACCGCCGCTCGCCGGTGAACCGGTAAAGCAACACCATGGGCTCCAGCACGCTGGTGGGCGCCATTCCAACATGGTGGCCCGCCAAGATCAGATCGCGCTTGCCGGGCTCATCGCCGAAGGTAGCGGACAACAGGTCACCCATGCGACGGCAAGCCGGCAGCGGCGCGAGGTTGCCGGTATAGCGCATGTAGGTGATCAAACCGATCAGATTGTATTTGTGCGCCCACACATCCCAATCCGTCCACCGACTCTCCTTGAGATAGGTGCCCAGGTAGCCGTCCTCTTGCTGACATTTGATCAACTCAGCGGTGGCGTAGTCCAGTCTTTCCCGCAAGGCGGGGTCGCCGGTATTCACCCAAGCCAGGGTGGCTGCGTGGAGCCATTTGCCCACATGCTCTCCGTCCCAACTCTGGCGGCCAGGCCGTTTACGATACCCCTCCAGCAAACGGTCCACATCGATCTTCACCAACCGGTTCGCCTCATTAGCGTCTATGCGCATCCCCAACCAGCCTGCCAAGCGCACCTGGTCCGGCTGAGTGAATGCCTGGCGGTCTGCGACCACCCCTGGAACCCGATCCGGGACCGGGACCATCTCCGCCGATAGAGAACCCAAAACCGCCTGGAAACCGGCCAATAATCCCACCACGAACCAAGTTCGAAATCCAGGTCCAGGAACGTGCTCGAAAATGCGAAACCCAATCATGACGGCCGACGTGAGTCGGCTCAAAGATCCCTGGCTTCGATGCTCTGCGAGGCTAGCAGCCAGAGCCTCCTTGCGTCGGTCGCTACCGCTCCAACCGGCCGCGGACAACAGGGCGTTAGCATCTCTAGTTTGGTGGGTGATCATCATTTTACTCCAGTCGGTGCTCCGGCATCGTTAGCTTCAAACACCTGGAACTCGCAAACGGCGTGGCCCCATTGCGTGCCACGACGGGTGCAATTCAGGCGGACCCAGCGCGCCTCGAACGGCAAGAAGGTGATCTCACTCACACCCCCCTTGCCATCGTCGGTGGCGTAGACATCCGCCCAGGAATCCCCGTCACGAGAGACCTGAACGGAAAACGCCTTGGAATAGGCCGTTTGCCAGGTAATCGAGACCCGGTTGATCCTCCGAACCTGGCCCAAATCCACCTTCAGCCACGCGGGGTCAGCAAAGGTCGAGGACCAATAGCTTGAGGAATCACCATCCACGGCATTTTCCGGTTGATAGGCCTCCGTATAAGTCGAGGAAGCGGTGACGGCCTTTTGGAAGGCCAGGCCGAGGGCGCGAGCTTCGACCACCTCGACTTCGCGGACGCTGTGAACGGGTTTGCCGTCAGCCCCCCGCAATTCGGCCTCCAGGACGTAAGCCCCGGTCTCGGTGGGCCAAGTTAAATCGAAACTGGCCTGCGTCTGGCCGAGCGGGTCCATACGGCAATCCTGTTTGGCAGTGAACATGGCGCGGGCTGGGCCGGCACGCCGCAGGCGAAGGGTGACGGGCCCGCTCCAGGGTTGATCCAGATCGTTGATCAACCAAACCGCCATTTTGGTTTTGTCACCCTGGATCGGCCGATCGTTCCAGTAATCCAGCATCAGACCGACCGGGGCGAAGGCCTCACGTTCCGCACGATAGAACTCGGGTTCCCACTCCAGGCGGGCGACGTTCCGCCAATGGTCGGAGGTCTGCCCATCCGGCCGGGAATAGCCGAGCGTCGTGAAGTGCATCACGGCCGCCGCACGTCGATGGCTGCGCCAGAATTCGGTCTCGGCCGCGTTGTAAACGGCCTGAAGATGGAACCGCTGCGCGGTGGTTGAGTTCGTCCCCAGCAGGTTCCGATAAAGGTCACGCGTCAGCGTCGTCGGCGAGCCGTCCCGGTTGAGCCATAGCCAGCCGTACTCGTTGATGATGACCGCGTGCCGGCCATCGTTGCGGATGGCGTTGCCTTGGGGGACTGCCTCCGCCCGCGCCAGATCACGCAATTTGAAATTGGCGTTCTGAAAATGATAGGGATGGGACTCGAAAATGTCGCCAGGTTCCATCGGGGCCGAGTAGCTATTGTCCCAGGGGCGGCCGGAAAGATCGAGGCCGCGCACTTCCTTGATGGCGGGCGTCGTTTCAACGCTGCCCGTCTCATTGTTCGCGTCCCAGACCATCACACACGGGTGGTTCCAACGCTCACGCATCCACTCGGCGTATTCGGCGGCCAGTTCCTTGCTCTTCAACTCCACCGGCCAAGTACTCCATCCCGCGCCGCCATGCCAGAGCGGGAATTCGTCCTGGATGAGGATGCCCAATTCGTCCGCCACCTCGTACCACTTCTCCGGGGGAAAGCCAATGCAGTAGCGCAAGCAATTCCAATGCATTTCCTTCACCCGCTCATGCAGCCGGCGCACCCATTTCGCCTGCCACGGAAGATCCTGGCATTGGGAATCCTCGAAGAAACGGTACAGGGTGAAGTTACTGCCGCGCAGGAAATAGGGTTTGCCATTCAGACGCGCGTAGCCGGTGCCGGCATCAAACCGCAGCTCCCTCATTCCAAACCGCGTCTCAAACCGGTCGGCCCCGCTGTCGACCTCCAAGGTGTAAAGATAGGGGTCCTCGGGGGACCAGAAGTGACATCCGTCCAGGGGAATGCTCACGTCAAGCGTCTGGTCCGCGTCCTTGGCCAGGTCAAACCCCTCGGTGGTCAGGCGGCCGGCCACCTTCCGGGACTTCGCCTCGCGAACGGTGAAGGTCACCTTCACACGCGCCGATTCGCCGTGGTTATGGAGGATCACTTGGGATCGAACCGCCTTGGCGCTCAGGTCCGGAATGGCCTGCACCTGGGTGAAGTTCGGGGTGCCCGACAAGATCAGTGCCACCGAGTCGAAGATACCCGGGATGTAGCGTTCCTTTTCGTAATCAAATCCCGAGGGGATGGCCGGGCCGACGGCATCGCGGTCTGCCCCGACGCGAATGAGAATCTCATTTTCGCCCGGCTTGAGGGCGGCCCGGGCGTCGAAGCAACCGGGGGTGAAACAAGGGAGATGATCGCCCAGTGACTGGCCATTGAGGACCACACGAGTGCCGAACATGGCCTTTTGAACCTTGATCAGGGCCACTGCGGGAACGGGCTGTTCGAGGCGAAACGTGCGTCGATACCAGAAGGCATCGCGCTTGGGGTCCTTTTGGGGAACCTTCTGACGGTTAGCGACCTTCGGTCCCGGTGGGTCGGCAAAGGGGGGCGTGGCGAGGGTCGACAGTCCGGGCACGGGCACGGTGCGATCGAAGCGAGTCGGTGCCGCGTCCATCTTCCCTTCGGCGATTTGCCAGGTGCCATCGAGTGACCGCGTGTGCCGGGGTGAATCCACAGCCTGGGAGGTCGCGGCGGCGATGAGGACCAAAAGCGCGAAGAATCTGACCGACACGCCGAGAAAAGCGCGGGGATGCGGCGCACTCCAAGGGCTTCGCCAGCCCGAGGGCCGATTGGCAGACCGCGCCGCCTCCGCGGTGCGCGGCACCCCCGATCCTTGGCTCAATGCGGGGGGCAGATAATAGGACTTCATAGGGATATGCCGTTCGATTTCATGGTCACTAAAGACCCCTTTCAACCATGCCCGCCGCCGGGTGTCAAGCACTCTCCTCGATCCCAAATCCTCGATGGCCGCACGCAGCGAGTTATGGGGCGGATGGCATTCCGAGTCCCGCCAGAAACCAACTACCGCGGGAGAACGGCCTTCGAGGCAGGGAACGGATCTCGGATGGGGGGCATTGGAGTGGATTTCGCTTGTGGCGGGAAACTGGTTTCGGTGAAGGGCATTTCGTCCTGAGCATGATAACGATTGCCGGCTGCATCGATCAGGGTAGGCGTGACCAGGACGATGATGTGGCTGCGATTGGCTTGACTGCTGATCCTGAACTTGCCGACGAGGTCCACGATCTCGAGGCCGCCGAGGACGACGCTCTGGCCGTCCCAGACACTCACCGCGGCGGTCTGTTGGTGGATACGGAAATGAGGAAGCGGCACCTGGGCCGTGATGGGGATAGATAAACCGCTGGTTGTGCCCATCGCCACCACAAACTGGCCGGGGTCATCGTAGCCCAGAAACTCGCTTACCGTGGCGATGAGGCCAAGCTGGACAGCGAAGCCGTCACCCGCTGCCCGCGGAATGATGTCCAGAGCTGGGCCCACGGGGATTTGGTTGGTGGCAATCTGGAGGCGGGAGCCGTTCGCGCTGTTAGCCGAAGCCGCGCCATCACTGCTCACCACCGTTTTGAGGTCCACGGTTTGGATCTGGGCCTGGCGGCCACTCAGCGTCGTGACCTGCGACTCCGAAAGGAGGTCCACGCCGTCCATCCCCTGCCAACGCTGAATCAACTTGCGAGTCTGTGATGGCGTAAGCCGGAAGGCCCCATCGGGTGTCGAATTGGAAGGGGCGTACTGGGCCATGAAGGCGCGGACCTCCGCCTCGGGCAAGGAGATGAATCTGGCCTTGAGGTTGACCTGGGGCGGGGCAGTGTTGAGTACCTGAACCGCCCGCTCGATAATGTCGAGGTCATGTAGCGACGCATAGATCAGCAACGTTCCCCCCCGGTCGTTGAAGAACATAGTCTTGGGCGGGTCCAGGTTCACCCCCAAGCCGGCAAAGAACTTGCGCAACAGCATGCTCAACAGCTCCGCCGGCGTTTGCCTTCTTAGATCCAAAGGCGCAGAGTCGACCAGCACTGAACCGCCAAAGGTGACACTGTTCGACAAGCCCTGGACAAAGGTGTTGGGATCCACCTTGATGGTCCGAAAGAAGAGCTTCTCCCCCAGGGGTAAAGCCACCCGCGGTGCGCTCTGCAAGCCCTCCGCGTTGGTCACCCCGGGGGTCTTTGCATCCGCCCGCCGACCGTCCAGGTTCGTCACCGTGTGGTGTGGGATCGGTGAATTGGTCCATGGAGGCGGCAGAAGTCCATTGGTCGGCCAGGCCCGAGGCGGATAGGTAGCGCCCACCGCCTTTTCAATCGTATCGAGTTCCGGCAACGTTGCATACACCAGCAGTGTTCCCTGGAGGTCTTTGTAGTAGAGGGCCTTGGGCGGACTCAAGTCCACGCCCAGGCTGGAAAAGTACGCTCGCATGGCACCCCACCAGTCGTCCGGCAAGCGCAGGCCGGCAGTCACAACGGCGTTGCTGAGCCCGGCGTTGAACTTGTTGGGATCAAGCTGGATAGTGCGGAAATAGAGCGGGGCCGCCTCCCGTCCTTTGGGGGAAAACACCACCGCATAGTCTTCAATCGAGTATTTGATCGGCTTGTCCGCACACTTGACAATCACGTCCAGCAGATCGGCCAACCGCAACGCCGCCAAGGGCGAGTCGATCTGGATGCCAACCTCGCTAAGTTCCACCGTCTCTTCTGTCGCCTTGTCTGTCCCCGGGTTGATGATGAAGTTGATCCCCTTCCTCTCCGGGTCGAGCTTGCGGGACTCGGCGGTCAGGATGCTGGTGACCCGGGCCAGCGACAGTCGCAGCCAGGGACCGACGTTCGTAAGCATGATCGTGTCGAGCTTGTGATAAATGTCCTGGCGGCCCCGAGGGCCAGCCCACACGAGATTGGAGCGCGAATAGGGGTCGGGTTGGGCCAACGGCGCTCGATTGAGGCGCGCCTGCTGGATCAGTGTCAAATAGTAATCAGCCGACCGGTTGTCCGGATCCGCCTTTTGGGCGCCTCTGAGTTGGGCCTCGGCCTCGTCGAGCTTGCCCATTTCGTAAAACAACTTGCCATCCTGGAATACCGCGGCTCGATCTTTGGCGCTGAGCGTCGATGCAGCGGGCACGCCCGAGCCGTTGCTGCCGGGCCAGTCCTCGGTGCGGATGATGGGGTGGGCCGTCCCCTCCCCCGGCGCAGAGTGGGAAGCGGTCGGTGTGTTCCGCAGACTAGCGAAGGTCTTTGAGGCGATCTTCGCGTCCAACCCAGCGCGGAAGCTCTCCAAGTCATTCAAGCGGCGCTTGGCCTCCAAAAAGGCTTTGCTCTGATCTGTCTTCTGGATGTCCTGCGCCGCCTGCTCGAGTTGATGGATCAGGTTGGTGACACTCCGGCCCAGCGAATCCGCTTTGACCGTCAGTCCGGTCATGATGCCCTCCACACGTTGGATCAGCTTCCGCTTGAAGTCCTCCACCACGAGCTTCGCGTGGATAACCTCTGAGTGCTGCGGGCCGTAATCCTTCTCCGCCTCGGAGAGCTTTTGGTCCGCCACCGTCTGCTGTTTCAGCAAGTAATCCAGCAGATCATCATGCGCCACGGTCGGGAGGACCTGCACCAACTCGTCTGGGCCGAGGGATTGCAAACGATCGAGCAGAGTTTTCTGTCGGACGTATTCGGTCTGACATTCGAGGCGCATTTTGCTCAATTGCCGCCAAGTCTCCACAGTAACGTGTGAAGTGGCAGCGGTGCCGGCCTGTGCCGAACCGATGAGGCTGGCGTCTCCCAGCAACTTATCCAGGGCGGCCTGCGCTTCGGCGATCTTCTGATCCTGCGCGGTCCGCTCATGGATCAATGACTGGAGGGTGAAAAACTCGCCCCGAGCTGATTTCTCCGGGAGGACAGCCTGCGCCCGAAAGGCGGGCTGGTCGGCGGAGACTGCCGGAGGGGCGGGTTGAGCTTTAGCGGCTGGCGAAGGTGCTTCGCCCATGGGCACAGCGAACGCCGCGAGGGCCATGACGCACAGG